>Ga0214545_1001048_pt1 | contig 49609 bp, 34 predicted proteins | sample CNSS4metaG_FD_160064 | JGI IMG/M metagenome (GOLD analysis project Ga0214545, IMG submission 160064) | Root nodule microbial communities from cowpea collected in UCLA plant growth center, Los Angeles, California, USA - CNSS4 | ecosystem: Host-associated > Plants > Roots > Nodule | place: USA... | reverse complement strand
TATGTTTTTTATGTTTATATATATATATATATATATATATATATATATATATATATAAAATGTATATAAATAAATTTTGTCTAAAGATGCTTTTAAAGAAAATAAATATATTATATGGGATACATACAATTCCTACTTTTAAGAAGGTGAACGAGTTGATGAAAAAAAAAAAAAACTTATATACAGGAACCTATAGTTGATTTAAAACTTTTATTTATTTTTTATAATACCCATTTTAAAGATAAAACTAAATCTAAATTAAGAAAGAACATAAATTACGCATATGTTCACTTTATCAACAAAAACTTGTTCCTCCTGACGTGGTGAGGTGTGTCAGTATTATCCTAATATCTTGTCTCCGACCGTTTTGGTAAGTAAAAAATCCTATAAATTCCACTTTGCTTCATATTCTGTTGCCACTCCTATATCTTCCTTCTCTCCTTCTTTCCAACACAAACTACCCTTCTCTCACTTTTCCCTTTCAACCTCATTATAATTCTTGTAAGTTCCTCTTCTTTCTTTTTCGTTTTTCAGTTTGCTTCTGTTGTTATTACAATTTTTGTTTTTTTCTTGTTACAGATCTACCAAGTGCCGTTTTTAATCGATTTATTTACGCACTCTTATTATTTGTCTCTTGCGTTACCGTAGCTACTTAGGATTCCGGTTTTAGAATTGTGTGTTCTCTCTTCAGACAATGCTGAAAACGTGTGTTCCTGTCTCTGAAACCTCAGATTTATTTTGGATGCCATTTGTCTTCTTGTTTCTCATTGATATTTTTGTTCTCAACAGCTGAATTTTATGGATACTTGCAAATTTACTAGGGATCTTTTATGTTTACTACTAATCTCAAATTCATAATCTTTGGATTCAAAACTTCCGAATGTACAATTGTATTTAAGAGTTTTATTGTGTTTAGTGGTCCTAATCCTGTTTGACTCAAACAAAATTGTCTCCTCGTAATCCATGGAGGATACCTGTGGTTTCGTACCAATAAAATCAATATGAATCCCTTGTAGTGAAGGGTTCTTTCTTTTGGTTGGTGGATTTAGATGCGTTTTTCATTTTTCATATTGTTTTTTGAAACTCTTGTTAGCTTATTCCTTTAACGGATCCATTGGCTAGTTTTGCTCCGGCTTTTCCTGCAAGAGGACAGTTGACTCTTCGTAGTTTTCAATTGAGTTGTTTCATTTGATTATGATTTCATCTGGCCTAACGTTTAATTCAATAAGGTCAAAAGATTATTTTTCTTGTTAAAAATTTAGTTTTGTTTGGTTTTGAGATCAAACATACGGACTTTCTAGGTACATGGAAAGGTGTACTTTTGTTAAAGGATAGTTCCTGTCTATACTTCTAGATTATGGTGTTTGCAAACATTTTTTATGCTTTCTTGTTCGAGTAATATCTATAAACGGAACTGTTGTTTATTTTTTGTATACCTCAAATTGATTTGTTTTTTTCAATGAGTTTCCTTTTCTCAATTAAATACTTGAAGTTTTCTTAATTCTCTGCAACTTTTTCCTCTACTCAGTTTCATTTATTCAGCGGATATGGACTTAAAGGGAACGGAAATCACTGGTGGCTAAGGCTTGCGAGTTCTATGGCCTATTCTGGTATGGCTTTACGTTATTTTCTAATGAGTATTATGGTTAATTTCAATTTTTAGCTCTGAAATATGACAACTCCTTGCCTTAATTTGTAGATACCTGTGAAATGTGTGAGGGTAAATACGGATTTGGAAGCTTAAGATATTATTGGCATAACACAAGTAAGAAGGATTACTGTAGGAGCATAACTTCTGTTATGGAACTACAGTCAGATTGGATAAAGCACAGAAAGTCGTCTTCATATTCTGCTCACGTGGTTCGTTCTGCGACATCTTTTATGCCATGGTCTTGTAGAATCCCAATTGGTGAAGGGTATTATGAATTTCTTTAGTTAGTTGTACTCTGTAAGACATTTTCACATTGTTTGGTTGATTGGTCGCCAATAAAATTTCTCAACGTCTTTGTGGTACGCCATATCTCTGCTAATTTGAAAAATGCCTGGTTTTGTGGCTGAAAAGAAGAGATATACAGACCCAAAAATGTGTTTTCCCAATTTGGCCAACCATGATAAACCAACCCCTACAAAAAGCAATCTTTGTGTGAGGTCTGAGGCTGTAGATGATGATGAAGATGGTAGTAGCCCCATTCTACCAGGGCTGCCTGATGATGTTTCAAAGCACTGCCTTGCACTTGTGCCTCGTTCTAACTTCCCAGCCATGGGTGGTGTAAGTAAGAGATGGAGAGGCTTTATTCAAAGCAAAGAATTTATAACTGTGCGAAAATTGGCGGGCATGGACGAGGAATGGCTCTATATCTTAACAGCCGGTAGCAAAGGAAAAGGGAGCCATTGGGAGGTCATGGATTGTCTGGGTCACAATCGCCGATCTCTTCCACCAATGCCTGGGCCAGCAAAGGCTGGCTTTGGGGTGGTGGTTCTCAATGGAAAGCTCCTTGTTATGGCTGGTTGTTCATCAATTGATGGAACTGCATCTGTCTCAGAAGAGGTTTATCAATATGATTCTTGCCTTAACAGGTATGCTTTTCTGCTGTAAACCTACCTTTCTGGTGATGTGTTGATTTTAGATATTAGAACTGAACGGACTGTTTGTCTATGCTTAGAAGTCTTCTTCTGATACAAGATTTTAGCTATTGTAACAAGTGTGTTTCTCTGTGACAACTGTTTCACTTAAAACATTATAAAGTAGGAAGGAAATATAAACTGGGAAAGTTTGGATAGGCATGACAGACAATGACTTGTTGTATTGTATGATTTTAATTGCCAGTTATGTGAGGATTTAAAAGGGATTTAAAGATTCAGAAAATCATTGTCAACGTTGAAACATGAAATTTGCTTGACAATATATCAGCCTCTTACTTTTATAATTGATAAAGATGGATCACTTTGTCCATGTGATGCATCTTTATTTAGCTACGGATTCTATGAGCATAGTGCTATTGTTAAACTATGTGATTGCAATTGCAGCTGGAGCAGATTGTCAAACATGAATGTGGCTCGGTATGACTTTGCTTGTGCTGAAGTGAATGGCTTGGTTTATGCTGTTGGAGGCTACGGCGCAAACGGCGACGGCCTCTCCAGTGCAGAGGTGTATGATCCGGATACCAACAAGTGGACGCCAATAGAGAGCCTTCGCCGCCCAAGATGGGGTTGCTTTGCCTGTGGATTTGAAGGGAAGCTCTATGTCATGGGTGGAAGGTCAAGCTTTACTATTGGAAATTCCAAGTTTGTTGATGTTTACAGCCCTGAGAAGCACGGCTGGTGTGAGATGAAAAATGGGTGTGTGATGGTCACTGCTCATGCAGTGCTGGGAAAGAAGTTGTTCTGTATGGAGTGGAAAAACCAGCGTAAGTTGGCAATATTCAATCCAGAGGACAATTCATGGAAAATGGTACCAGTCCCTTTGACAGGGAGTTCAAGCATTGGTTTTCGGTTTGGGATATTGGACGATAAGTTGTTGCTGTTCTCACTGGAGGAAGAGCCTTCATATTGGACTTTGTTGTATGATCCAAGTGCAGCACCAGGATCTGAGTGGCAAACTTCTGATATAAGACCATCTGGTTTGTGCTTAAGCAGTGTAACTATTAGAGCCTGAAAGTTTTTCTGCTTGAGTTTAGAGTCCTTGAGAGTGCTTTGGACCTTTGTTGTTTTAAAAGGATTAGATGTTAATTTTCTGTTTTAATAGTTTTATCATGCCATGCCATATCTCTGATTTGTGGTTGGATCATTTCCACAATTTCATTCAAGTAGTTGCCATCAACTTTGAGCAGAGCTAGTTTAAATAAATTATGGCGAGCAATTTTCTTTTTCTTTTTCTGTTGTGTGTCTTTTCGTAATTGGAAAGTAAGGGCATAAGATATTGAGACCTACTTAAATCTCTATGCATTTGTGGGACTTGTGTTTTAATCTTTGTAGTTGAGCGCATGTTCATATTTTATTGGGCAGGCATTGCACGAATAGTGGTTGTTTAAATGGAACCATGTGAATCGAGAAGGGGAATGAAGGCCATGGAATTAGCAGAGAGATATAAATTTTACATATTAGTATTATTATTGTTATTTATGAAATAAATTTTATTTTTAAAATGGAAACACATAAATTTTATATATCAGGTAAAAAGTAACGAAAATTGAACATTAAGAAAATCGGGAAAGAATTAGACCGGATCATAACTTGTTTTTTTTTGAACTTATGTTAGATATTCCTGTGTATTTTTATATCTAGAAAGTCAAATTGTTTGTCAATCTCAAAGTTCACAAGTTTACGAGTACAGTGATTTTCTTTACGATGGATGTGTCCTCCATCTCCCTCTAAGTGATTAGTAGGAGATAATTATAGTAGAAGAAAAACTTGGTACAACAAAGAACAATCATACTCAATTCACTCACATTTATGGTCACTAATCTAAGAGATTTCAATATTTAAAATGACTATCATAATCTCCTTTAAAAGAATTAAAGTTGCTAATGTATTTCCTCTAACTTCCTTTAAAAATACTATCACAAGCATTATATCTCAGACAACCTCTACAACTTCATTGATTTTAATCCAAGCCACGTCAAACATCTTTTAAATGATTTAAAGTCAACCATATCATTTCTTAGAGATTTTTTTTTTTTAATATCACCTAATAAATTGATGCAACCTTTGATAATGTGTATATTTTGGTGAAACCATGGTTTCTCATTCTCCATTGATCCAAAGAGAATAGGTTATTGTAGTTATGTGAATTTCTTTGACCAAGGGACTACTTGTGCTAGGTGTACCCAATTAGCCCAACCAAAATACTAAAGAAACCAAAATACTAAAGAGTATGACCCAACAAGGTCCATTCAGCATTATTGGCCTAAAGAGGTTAACAAATATCTGTTGGTGCAATTACCATATATTAACAAAATATATGATCAAATTTTGATAGTTTGATTACATTATAAATATCTTTTTATACCATATATCAACAAAATATACAGTTAATTTGATTAAATAACACATTACTGTTATTATCATGGTATATGGTAAGTTTTTATTATATTTTGATATTCTTGGATGCTCTAAGATTTTATAACAGATTTCATAAACACTCAGAAATCTTATAAATACATGTTATTCCTTGAGGAAGTATCATTAATTCTCATACTCACTTATACACTTATATAGATCCCAAATTCTCTTACTAACTTAAGCGTCATAAAGTCTTTTGCAGGTGAACCTTCCTTTGTGTTCTAGCCATCAGGAGAATTTGTTAGAAGCATTCAACAAATCCATATCTTGTCACCTGTCAAAAGGCGGACACTCCAAATCCCGCTTATTGTTATATTAGTTTGGTTTGGTTGCGTAAGAAATTTTAAACAATTAGACAATCACTTTAGTAAATTAGAATAACTTAGAACCATGACCAATTTTGAAGTTTCTATTTTAATTTGAGTTTCTTATAGATTAAAGTCTTTGCGGGTTTGCAAACGATTTTGACTCTATTGTTTTATTATGTTAAAACATGAAGTTAATCGATTACACACATGAGTAAGTGAAATGAACATATTAGAACGTAATTTTAATCCATTCAAACAAACACTTACAAATCTATATAAACTCTCATTTCAAAATCATTTTACATCATATCAAAAATAGAAGTTTTCAAAAACCTTTATAACATTGAGAGAGAGTCTGTATTGAGTTGAATTTATTTCCTAGAGCTTTCTGTGTGCAAAATGAAGGTTAACATCTTACTTCCTAGAGAAACATAGTTTTCATCTAGTTTTTTCTTTATCTTGTGCGTAATTGTGTAAGGTGATTCTATTCCAATCTTTGTATCTTTTGTTGGGTTGTGTGTTTATCTCTAGATAGGGTTTCTAGATTCAGATTACTAACATGGTGTTACTAAGTGTTAAATACAATTTTGTAGGGTTCAAGATTTGGTGTCTTAAATGTTTTACTTTCATTGTGTTGGTTGTATGTGTAAAACTCTAGTTGATAGTGTGGCTAGGCAACTGAGTGCAACTTTTGAATAGAGTGAGCCAATATAAAATTTATCATGAATATCTCTATCCCTATCTCTTTTACGTTTAATTTTTTGGTTGTTTTCTAATATTGTTTTTGTGAAAGAATTCTAAAAGAACCCACATGTTATAAATCAAGTGACATAATCTCTTTGTTTAAAATATATGAAAATTCAATTCACCTCCCCTTTTCTATTTAGTCCTTTTATTTTAAAGTTTATAAATAGGCAATATATTATGAAGCAACCTTCAAAGAACCAAAGTTTTAGCATAAAGGTTGTCATTAATCCAAATTAACTTCTCCCAATCACAAGGGCTATTAAAAGAGATGAAAACAAATTCTTGGCGACCTTTTGACTTAGCTGACCAAATTGATCTAGAGACCAATTGGAATGTTAGGTAAATCAATGAGGTAAGATTTTGTTGATTTTCTTGCCTATGAATGCTATATAAAGGAAAGAGACTAGTAAAAGGCATTCCAAGCTTCAGAGAAACTTTATGAGAGAGGTTGAGCCTCTCCATACTATGAGAACATCACGAATAAGAAAATGGCAAATTCAGTGGCAAATATGCATGTGAATCAAGAAGCATAACAAAGAGTCAAGCTAAGGCCACTGCACAAGCAATCAAGAGACGTAACACACATGAAAGAACAAAAAGTGGCTCAAAACTCAAACAAGGTACATGCATCACTTTCAATTCAATCTTTAAAACCTAAAAATGAACTTGACATGCAAAGAACAACAAATAAACCAATGCATGAAATATTAAGCAACTCATATCCAATAGTGAAGTAAGTCTTCCCAAATTGAACAAAACCCAAAAAACAAAGAAAAACATGCAAAAATGACACAAAAATCATAAACCTTAAACAAAAAGAAAACATGTAAACCTCCCCTCCACACTTAAACTACACATTGTTCTAATGTGGCACAGACACAAGATCAAGGATTCAAGAAAGACCATGGAATTGGTCAAGTGCAATCAAAGCAAGGAAGGAGAAAGACAACTCCCTGAGTCATGGCAGGAGAGAAGCAAGGTCAAGAAGAGTAATCTCCTTCATACACGTGTCCACCAAAGAAGGATTGATTAGGAACAATTTTAGATGGTGCCCATTAACTTTGAAGCTCTTATATGTGGATTGACTATTGATCTCAACTGCACCATAAAGAAAAACTTTAGTCACAACAAAGGACTGATTCACTTAGATCGAAACTTACCAACCATCAAAGCAAGTATGAAATTATACAACAACATTTTCTGCCCAACCAGAAACTTCGTTCTAGCTATCAAGTTGGCATGAAATTTCTTGGTCTTCTAATTGTAGAACTTAGAGTTCTCATTGGCTTCCAGTCATATCTCATCCAATTCATTCAACTGAAGCTTTCTTTCCTCCCCAGCTTGATCAAGAGAAAAGTTGTAGGACTTCTAATGACCCTCCTTGGATGTGTTAACTGGATTGAAGAGGCTCCATGGAGTGATTCAACGGAAGCAAATACAAATTATAGGTGGTGATAGTGGATTGAGTGGTGCTGGAGAAATTCTAAGAAGGTTTGGCCAATCTTAGAGGAGGAAGGTTAGAGGAGATCCTAAAAGAATGCTCTAGCTAGGTGACTCTCAAAGAATGTTTGTGGAGTAATCTTAACAACATAACATTACACATTCAAGAGTGATTTTAAAAGAGGTAGAGGCCTTCATTTATAGTAGAAGGTAAGTTCCAAATGTAAGCTAAATACTACGTGAAATGTGATGCAAATGCAGCCATGCAAGCTAAAAAATGTGTGCCTAAATCCAAATCTAGATCTAAGATTCACAAATTTTGGATCACATGCCACATGGCTTAGTCATGCCTCCCTCATTTACAACATGTGCTAAATGTGCCAGGCATGGACAAGCTAGACACACTCTCAGCCTTGGCTTTTGGAATTGGGCTTGAATTGATCCAATTTCAAAAGCTAGGTGAGTTATGATCCAAACTACTTCTACTAGTTTTTACAATTTATTTAGAAAGCATGGTATAAACAATTGGCCTAATTTAAGTCTACACTAATGGATTAGAACAAGCCCATCAAATCTTGACATCCTCCTTGGCCCATTAAAATAACATTTGAAGCCCATGAAGTCCATTTGGCTCTTGAAGGTCCATCTCTTGTTGTATCCCTCTGATGAGTTCATATTTTTGCCCTCATTTAATGTTTAATTGTGGGTATTTCATTGATTTTTTGTGCTTAAAGATTGATTTAATTGACAACTCTAATAATTAGATTATTTTAGGTTGTGTGATAAAAATGTCTTAAAAAGTGAATTTTCGTTGGATAAATTATTCTTGGATATTCTAACATTTGTTGATGCAATAGAAGTTAAAATTAAGTTCATTTAAAGGTGTGAAATTGAATTGTTTAGAGTTACAAAATCAAGCCAAAATCATGCCATGTCATCAATGCACCAACTTCAAATCTGGCCAACCATATGCCAACACGTGTCAACCTCTCAAAGCTAGTCAATGTTGGTCAAATAAAAAGGGGTTAAGATGCAATTATTTATATATTGGGATTTCCCTACAAATTTGGACTGCAAGAGCACAAGGGCTAAATTGAAACTTTGGGCAAGATTTAATTGTTGCTAATTGTTTAGATATTTTTAGATAATTAATCAGATAATATCAACCAAGATTATCTTCCATATATTTTTAAAACTGATAAATCTATTAATTATTTGGAAGATATTGCACCAACAAATAAAATTATTATATCTCTCCAAATATTTTTAAATATTCATAATCACGATAAAGATAAACAATATTTATCTTTATCTTTATTTTAAAAGATATTTGAGACATTTTATCAACAAAAAAGCCCATTTCAAGTTCTATATAAAGAGACAAGGGGGAAGCAGAAAAGAGAAGCTTGACACTTTGGAGTTTAGGAATCCTTAAGGGGGCCTAAATTCTTCCTCTCTCTCTACTCTCTTCTATTTTTATTTTATTTTGGATTCCATGGAGTGCTAAACTTCTTGGGTTGATTCCATTGTAATTTCATTATGGATTCTAAGGTTAGAATGAAATAATTTCTTTGTTCTTTTTATTATTGTTGGGGTTTTAATTCATCTATGTCTTTTATCTTTGAATCATGTGAAAATCGAGATGTTTTAATCTATATGCATATCAATATATGAGTTCAAACGTTTTTAATTTTAATTAAGAATATACTTTGGTTAATTAGTTTTTTGCTTGATTTTAGAGGTAAAAGAATAGACATGATTAGGCATAGTAATATTTAATTGAGAATATACTTTGGTTAAATTTACTATGACTAATCTACAAAGTTCTTACTGTTAATTGAGAATGTACTTTGGTTAATGGTGAGAATGCCAACAAATTAATTGAGAATTTACATTGAATACTTTGCAAATCTACAACAATAATTAATTGAGCAATAATCTTTAGATAACCGATGATAAAGGATTGATCCCTACCAAGGATGATGGCCCATGGCACATGCTTAGAAGAAAGAGAGTTCCTTGATCCCTTCCTTTGCTTTTATTTTCTTTAGTTTAAAATTCCATTAAGTTGGCTTGGTTGACTATTTTTAAGTTGACTTGTTGACCTTGACTTTGGGTTGACTTGTTGACTCAAAGGATTATCTTAACCTAAAGCCAACATGTTAATTCAAAATTAACTTGTTTTGTAGGTTCATTAAGAGGTGGGACAAGGAAGGACAAGTGGCCCATTTAGATGGCTTTTGGAGAGCACATGTGGAGGAAAGAGAAGGAACAAAGCTTTCTAGAAACATCTAGAAAGGATGACCACATGCCTTGGCCTCCAAGAAGTCTAGAAACATCTAGAAGGAGCATCCACCTTGCCTTGGCCAAGAAGGCTTCTAGATTGTATCCATGTGTTCCTTTGTTGACCTACTTTCTAGACTTTAGGTTTTGTTATTTGCATTGTAATCCTTTTTAGCTTATTTGTTTTTGCTAAGAGGCCCATAGATACTTCTATTTAAGGGGACCTCTAACACTTGTACAAGGGTTGAACATTTTGGAGAAATTAAACACCTTTGTGTATCAACCATTGTGAGAGTCTTCCTCCTTAGGGAATGGAGTTCTTTTAAGCCTTATCTTGAATCTTGATTCAAGTGGCGGCACACATCCACTCATCTTCAAGGTTGCCATGGCTTCTTCTAGCCTAGCCTTGTAGTGGCGTGCTTCTCACATTTTTATCATTCCTTTCCTGTCCATTTTATGCTTTCTTCTTTCTTTATGTGTGTGACTTGGGTTTTACTCTTTTTATGTGTTGTCCACTCTTATTTGTTTTGAATCAATCCATTCTTCTCTTCTCTAGAACCTTGGAAAGGAACCTTCACATCTAGATAGCTCGTTATCTTAATGTCCAGTGGGAATTTCTTTGGTTTTCTTAATCAATCATCACCATATTCAATAATATTCTAAAAGAAACAAGATAATCCTACATCAACCGATGATGTGTCTATTATGAAAAAGTAGTGGGATCAATCTATTTTCTTTATCATTATTTTTTTATATCTTTTTATCTTTATCTTCTTTTGTAATTTTTCCCAATTTTATTTCACTAACTCTTTTGTATAGTTTTTATAAGAACTAATTTGTTATAAATCAATTATGTGTTTGTTGGGAGGCGACTAAGGGTTGACTTTAGCCATACTGAAGTTGTTACAGATAAGTAGTATTAATTTGATCGCTTCACGACATCGTTATTTATCCCTCTCAACATGCTTCTAGTGACTAAGCCTAGGGTTTGGCCCAAGTCATCAAGTTCACATCCTAATAGGCACGATGTTCTATCTCTACTGGGAGATGACATGTTCTGTCGAAGACAACCCAATAATGAGACATCCATATGGGTGCTTTGTAAGCAATTCGATGTGCCAAAAGAACATCCTCTAGTCTATTGCTTCAGTCCTTCCTGTTTTGCTGCTCAATTTTCTCTAATATTTTCCTGGTATCTTTGTTTGAAATCTTGACTTACCCATTTGTCTAGGGATGGTAGGGTGTATATAACATCCCATCAGGATATTACGAATTTTTAATAAAATAAAGAAAATAATAAATACGTCGTATTTAATGATACCTCATTTCCCAAAAGCGCGAGAAATTTAAAACTTTATTTCGTATAACAATAATTACAATCCAAAACAACATTTATCCATTATCAAATGAAAGTCTAAAAACATAAAGGTTTACAACTGATTTTAAACCATAAAATAAAATCCCAAGCTTTCCCCACTCTGTGGCTAAGCCTTACCAGAACCACTTGCAACAACATTATCTGCTCACGTGTACCGCGTACACGATCATTGCCAAACACAAGCAGATAAGGTGAGCTTAACAGATACAACATATAAATATATTCACACATATATAAGACGTTCATATATGTATATATATAACACATCATTACTATCAAGGAAAATCCCTTTCGCTAATTTCATTTCGAGCTCAACTCGAGGAATGCCACGTGCTTAACCCCTATCTCGAGCTCAACTCAAGGGATATGTTTCGAGCTCAACTCAAGGAACACTAGCAATCCCCCCTTTGAAGCATCACCAAAAGTCTTGTAGATTACGCATCTAAAATCCAACAAACTGAGGTTGTAGCAGCAAAATCGCTTGGCGGGGGACACGTACCGCCAGTCGCTGCCAGCATCTAGACCGCTTGGCGGGTGACTTGTACCGCAGGTGCATAGTGCCTCAGAACCACCATCAATTATAGACACCGCCTGGCGGGACAACCCTCACCGCCATGTGAATCCACTCCAGGGACCCACTAACTCTGCCGTAACCGCCTGGCGAATCCATTTGCACCTCTAGGCGGCACTCATACCATACCCCCCTTTTTCGTATCTATCGCTTGCGGCCTAACTCCACCGCCAGGCGCCATACCAGTATCACCACTTTTACTGGTTGCGCACTATTTAGCCAAATTCCACTACTTTAGTCTGGTATCTTCATACAACCCAATTGCTAAAATCCTCTTAATTATGTATATATGTACCTGTAGGCAGTAACCACCATCATATACAATTAACAAAATTATGATATCCTTCAATTCCCTTTTTGGTTCACCAACCTAAGTGTATCCACTTGAGATTGCTTAAGTTCACCTTTCTAAGACTCTACCAGTCATTGTAGTCTTAAACACTTATGCTCTGCTACGTACCATACAAACATTCAGTACACACTATTTAGCATTTGGCTTACCCATTTGTGCCTACCCATATTTATACCATTTGTCCAAATTGACAATCCAATTATCCTTGCAGCTTTGACTTTGTGCTAGCATCTCCTTATTATAACTAATATCACAACAATGATTACAACACTTAGGCCCTACTCACACTGCACTGTCCACTATATGGTAATCACATTCGCTCCCCATTCCAATCATAAACTTTACACCTCTAGTTTCTTCTATCAGCATCAGAGTTATCATCCAATTACCACTTCCAACTCTCATGATAGTACAAACCAATATTTCCCCCAAGCCGGACTCCTCAGTCACTCTCGCAGCCATGAAAATTTCCAACACTTTGATATGGCGCATGGTGGCAAGCCCTATGCCGCTAGGGGGTGCATACGATTATGGGAAATCCTTAGAATTCCCACACCTGCACTACTCTTTACTTCCAAGATTTCCCCAATGCAAATTTCTACTCCCTTTCAATTATTTAGCAATCCCAACAACTCATTAGTCCATTTCAATAATAGAAATGCTCGCATTAACATCCCACTAATTGATTCCAAGAGCTAAAATTCTCAAATCATCAACCCTAAAACATCTCTCCAATGTTCCATTCAATTTCGCCCTTAATTTCATGAATATACCCGCCTCTCAACATCTAAACCATCCTTTAATGATCACAATTAACTTTCCCTCCGATCAGAATCAGCCCAGACCCAGAAAATACCAAAAATGAGGGAAAAAGGCTCGTGTCGCCTAGCGGTTGATCGTCACTGCCAGGCAGTTCAAGCCAAAACCCAGAAACTGGGTTAATCACCAAGAGTCGTTGGGCGGGTAGAGTAGTGCCGCCAGGCGGTTCCATCTCTGGAACCCAAAAACACCACCAAATAGCATAAGCCTGGCGGCTTTGAATGCCCGCCAGGCGATTTCTGGAAAATTTCCAGAAACCCAGAACCAAAACTAAATTAAGTTTTTAAGAAATAAAGTTTAATTTGAGGTCTACAAGACTTGAACCCACAACCATGCCAATGCCAAATCAATACTAACCATCAAGCCAATTCATGTTTCTTGCTAACTAATATAATTCAATGATTATATATCATTCCACAACCTGATTACATATATAAAAATATAAATCAAATAAACAATACACAATTGGCATACCTAGGATTTGAGCCCAAGCCCTCTCACACAAATAAGTACTCTCAACCACTTGAGCTAGTACTTTTCCATGTCATACAAGTTAGAATTAAATGCCATAAAGGCTTCTACTACCCGCATTTATTAATTAATTAAATTCTACGGATCTTACATGTAGAAACTTTATGCACAACCTCATACTTCTTGAGCAATGCTTGCATGGATTTGTTGCAAAAATGGATGCCTTGATCACTAACAATGGCTCTAGGTACTCCAAACCTACAAAATATGTTAGATCTCACAAAATCCACAACAATCGGAGCATCATTAGTCCTGATGGCTTTGGCTTCTACCTACTTTGAAACATAATCAACAAAAAGCAAAATGTAAGAGAAACCAAAAGAGATAGGAAAATGACCCATGAAATCTACACCCTATACATAAAAAACTTCAGATAATAATATAGATTGTTGAGGCATTTATTGTCTCCAAGAAAGGGATTATCTTCCTTTCTAACATTGTTCACAAGTGCTGCAAAACTTCCAGGCATCCTTAAAGATGGTGGGCCAGTAGAATGCACAATCAAACACCTTGTGAGCTATCCTCTGTGATAGAGGTCGTACCCCACCAAATTAAAACAGAATAAATACAATATATGAAAGTGAACCAAGTCGTCTCCCAACGACCAATATTTTCATTCAAAGCTTCAATTTCCAGATGAACACAACAATACAACACAAGGGGGGGTTTGGCAGATTTCGATTCACAACAAACTTCAATTCGCAGATAAATTTAAAAGTTATATGAACACGCAATGATTCCTTGATTCAATTGAAAGTCCACCAATCACAGATTACCAAATTAATTGTTCTATTCGAATATGCTCTCATGAATCCTAAGTAATCAACTAAGCGAAAATTACCATGGATTCATTGTCATTAAGCGCAACAAATTTCAGACAGTTAACACCCACAAATTTAAGCAAGTTGTGACAGAACTCATAAACATTAAGCATGAATACGAGCCATTAATGTGCACACACGAATTTGAGATTAAGCATGCATCAAATACGTGTTTATCATCTAAACACAACCTAAAACAGAGGCAATTTCGAATGGAATCCCAAAAACGACCAACAATCTCATGGTTTCATTTCAATTTCGTCAAGGAATCAATGTAATAGGGTTAGCTAGACATTAAAATGGGAGAATCAAGCATTTCAAATCTGAACCTGAACATCAAAAATCAAAAACCCTAACTTATGAATTCTGAAAACGCAATTTAAGAGTAAAAAGAGAGATTTCAAAGCTTCAATGGAATGCAAAACGGTGCTATCATATATAAATGTGAAAACCCCATTAATGGATGCGGTTCCAAATCTATAAAACCCACAAAACGAACTGCCCAAGCAAGAAAACGAATTCAAAACGTAAAACCCTCAATGGGTGGTGTCAAATGTGCATAAAAACGATGACAATGAGCAAAAAACGTGAAAAACCACAAGGAGCACCTCCATGGAAGCTTGGAGAGCGAAAATGGAGTTTGGAGAGAGGTTGAAGATGAAGTGTGCGGCTCCTTGCATGCATCCAGACCTAATTTCGTGGTTCCATCACCCCTGCCACTCATATTTACAAAAATGCCATTATGAGCTGCATAATTACAAAAATGCCACTCCTAGGCCTCTAATGTTGGCCCATTCACTCAAATGACGTGGAAATGATGTGGAAATGATGTGGCGACTCTCTTCAACTGAATATTAATGTCCAAGCTCCAAAATTTGCTTCACCCAAATATCTAAAAATAATTAAAAAAGAAAATTAGGCCAAATAATGTGAAATTAGTCCAAATTCGGAACAGTGGCCCAATAAAGCCCAACAGATGAAAAACACTCTAAAGATGAACAATTAAGCACTAAACAACTGTCAAATGGGTACACAAGGGCTAGTGGAATGGAAGAAAATAATGACTCATCACTTTGTGTGCCAAGGTTATCACTGAGTGAGGAAGAATGACAAGACTATAGAACCGAATTAATTTCATGATCTTGAATGCTTCTCTTGATAACCTGGTCAATATGCAACTTCCACAAATAGGGGTTATCCTATACATAATACTTAACATCACTTTTAATTTTATGACCTTAAGCTTTGGATGCTAAGGGAGGAAAAACAAAAGCAACAAGATAACTATTGTAAGACCCAAGAAATTCATATTAATAATAACTAATAAAGTACAAGTAATTGTGAGTTCGAGAGTAATTCATATTAAGAGAAATTCTTGACAAGTCTTATACGTGGAAAAGTACTAGCTCAAATGGTTGATAGTACTTAATTGTGTGAGAGGACTTGGGTTCGAATCCTATGTATGACAATTGTGTGATATTTTAATTGTGTTCTATTTTACCAATATATTATGAATGCGAGAGCATGGTTTAAGTTTATATGTATGTGTGAAATAACATGAATCATGTGGTAACTTGTTGGTTGTGCATAGATTTTGTCTCGCATGGTTTAAGTTTATATGTATGTGTGAAATATATGTTTTATTATTTTTGTCAAGTAGCTAAGTGATCTAGAACTGTAGGAATTCTCTGAAAATCAGAAAGGTAGCAGTTTAGGGTAGTAATGGGTGATTAAAAATTTAAATTTCAAGTAATTTCGTTTTTATTATTCTTTTTATTTATTTTGGGCTGAATTGGTGAGACGGAGAAGGGAATGAGTGAGAAAACAAAAAGTCTTTGTGTGAGGCAGCAAGGAAAGGCAGAGAGAAACAAGAATTGTACTTTAGGCAGAGAAAGGGGGTGCTGGAAAGGAGTTGAGAGTAGGAACAAGAGTTGAAGCTTTCGAGGACAAGAAAGGATCATTGGGATTGTCAATGCTTGTTTAATCGTGTTTTTATTATTTTGGAATGATTCCATGGCCTGAATGTTGAGTTCCCTTCCATTTCACGTGAATTTTCGTAAATTCTGGGTTTTTGCCCAGAAACTGCCTGGCGGCTAAGAATGCTCCGCCAGGTGACATAACCATTCTTGATGGTTTCATGGGATTCTGTGATGAACCGCCTGGCAGCAATGAGGAACCACCAGGCGACACGCACTGGAGTTCCTAGATCCTGATGCACCGCTTGGCGATTTAAAACGTGTCGCCAGGCGATACCGAGAAGCCAGTAGTGGTTTGGCATGCTCAGTGGAAAAATTGAGTTCGCTGTGGATAACTGTTTGTATGAAAATGAGTGTGATAGTGATGTAAGGGTAATTAAATGGAATGTGTTGTTGCATGAACCATAGTTAAAGAGTCATAAGAAACTTGGAGCGAGTAAAATATAGGAAGAAAGGAGTCAATAGGGATTCTGTTAATACACTAAATTTGATGCATGATTGGAACTTTTAGAGTGGTTATTTGGAGTGTCTAAATGCATATAAGATTTCTTGTTAATGCCTATTACAACCTTTAAAGAGTACTCACGAATGGGTTAGTTACAATTTGACTGAATAATGCCTAAACTTAGTAGGGAAGTAAGATAATGAATGAGTGTCATAGTAAGGTAGACCTTGTGTGGTTCATGTATGTTTATATTGCTGGTATAAGAATGCACCTAGTTGGAGTACATGTATGTAAATTGCTTAAAGTGATGTATTATTATTGGAATGGAATGTGTGTAAGTTTATGTTTGAATGCCCTTAGTAACTGTCAAGTGAATTATGTGATATGAAAATGGCACTAACATTTAAGTGGTGGTGTGATTGTATTATTGAAATGCTAGATGATTAGGGCCACAAGCGCAAGTATGTGCTTGGTTAATTTGTGTTTTTATCCCCACACTCAAATACATGAGTGCTTGCTATGGTTAATGTTGAGAAGATGCCATGATGAATTAGATGACTTAAGTGTTGTAAATACTTGGAATTGACATTCTGGAAGCATGATTGACTGTTTGGATGTGCTTAAAAACCTGTGGAAGTGTCTAAACCAGTAGAAAACTGTTTTTACTGGTGTGGCACCTGGCGGTGGGAGAAGCTCTGCCAGGCGATCAGCCACAAATAGAGGAGTCTCTAAGAGAGTGGCGCCCGGCAGCAAAGAGTCACCGCTAGGCGGTCTGGAACCCGTTCGCCTAGCGACACTTGGGAAGCGCCAAGCGATAGTGCAGGGGTAAGGGTCCATTGCAGATGGATTTGCATGGACAATCTTGAAGTCTTGGTCAGGGATATGCTGGATTAGTTACGAGCGGGAAGGTTCGTAACGGAGTTTAGAGATGCGTGATCAATGCGGGCGGGGAGGTCTGTATCTTTTGTACTCTTGTGTAGGGATACGAGCGGGGAGGTTCGTATGTTCCATGCTCACACTTGAGGTTTCTATGAGCGGGGAGGTTCATAGTAGGTATTCACGCATGTTGGACTACGAGCGGGCAGGTTCGTAGAATTGGACTACGGGCGGGGAGTCCGTAGAGTTGGACCACGAGCGAGTAGGTTCGCGAGAGCATGATAATCCATAACGACCAAGGTTGTGAATGGATCTTTCTCATATAGGTTATGAGATTGGGGTGTAACGTTATAAAGAAGTCAATAAACTAAAATTGGCTTAGATAGATTGGGTGAGGGTTAATTCTTATTATTTCATTGATTGTATATTTTTTCTTTCTCAGCTCACCCTTTTTGTTTGTGTTTGGCGATGATCACGTGGCTTGTCACGTGGGAGCATATGTAAATCCAGGTAAGAATGTCGATGCATAGTGACGGAGCAGGGCAAATGATAGGGAATTTTCTTCATGTTTTATTTCATGCATTTTGTAATAAATTTTACGATGTTTTTCTCCATTATGAACATGTAATAAGGATGGAGTAGTGTGATTGAACTACAATGAGATAAGTTTTTAATTTTCCCGCGCTCAGGAACTTTTTATAATGTTTAATTCCAAAAGAAATGTTATGATGTATGCTTTATCTAGTAATATCCATCTAGGGTGTTACAACTATCAATATTGGCAAACAAGGACGGGTGGGGAAAGATTCGAAATACCAAACAAATTTTCATTGGGAAAGTCATCCCGAATGGGTGAAACATCATCAACAGTCATCTCAATCCTACTAAGTGGGGTTGCTACAAAATTCTGAGCTACGCTATTGACACAAATCTCCAAGTTAAACTACTATAACCAGAGCATCCATCTGATTAATCGAGGCTTGGATTCCATTTTCTTTAACAAGACTTTAGAGTTGTATGGTCAGTAAACAGAACAACACGAGCATGAAGCAAATATGACCTAAATAAATCTAGAGAAAAAACAATGGCCAGAAGCTCTTTCTCTATGGTTGTGTAATTAGCTTGGGAAACATCCAAAGTCAGGAGGTGTATATCACTTTGAGTTGCTTTTCAATCTTTTAAGTTAGGAAAACCCCTAATGCATAATTAGATGTATTGCACATCAAATCAAATGGGTTGTCCACTTAATACCCTTAATGATTGGAGTTGTGGTTAGTGCTTTGTTGATTTTGTCAAATCCTCTGTGCATCTAACACCAAAAGCCTTTGTTTAGAGCAATTGAACAGTGGAAAGCCTTCTTGCTAAAATCTTGTATGAAGCGCCTATAGAAACCTACATGACAAAGAAAAGAGAGAACCTCTCACACGCAAGACGGGTAAGGCAATTGTGAAAGGATCGTTATGTTGGTCGGGTCCACCTCTATGACCTTACTAGATATGACATGCACTAAAACTATACCTTGTTTTACCATGATGTGGCATTTCTCAAAATTTAGAACAAGGTTAGATTCAATGCATCTATGCAAAACTCTATCCAGACTATCCAAACATGCATCAAATGAGGATTCATACACAGTAAAATCATCCATAAACACCTCTATGCAATTCTCTATAAAATCATTGAAAATTCTAAGCATGCACTACTGAAATGTGTTAGGGGAATTATTTTATGGGATTTGCAAGTGTACCAAATCGCACAAGTAATGAAGTGGAAAATCCAAGTATTGTTTCCCAAGAGACTTGTGCAACACTTGATAACTTCTGCAATTCATAACTCAATTAGACAATAAATTTCACAAAAACAAAAAATATAACCTTTTCGCTTTTTTAGCAAACATATGGTGTGCAATAGTATATGATAAAGGCTTCACTAGAATTGGGTTTCATGATTCAATTCAAAGGAAGAACACCAAATAATATGCTTCTAATTCCTTTTATAGCTTTCACACCTTTTGTAACAATTCGTAATATTTTATCGACAAGTCTAAACTTGAAGAATAAAAACCATATGTCTAGCATTTTTTATTATAAGTTTACATTAATGATCATTATGAATGACTAAATGTTCCACATCTATGTCTAGCATGTGAAATATATTAGTTGTTCTATCCTAATCAAGTGTCCCAAACTATCTTTCAATCAACATGTACACCCACATGTGCAATCAATCAAGAATGTGCAGTTAAATGTGTCGTATACTAAACTGAATGGAGATTCGTGTGTGGAGGATTGAGGAGTGCATTTGTATGCCCATAAGACTTCCAATAGTTCTTTTGGCCACCTTCCCTTTGATGAATCCAATCTCTTTCTCATTTTACCAGAATCACCTTGTTGGCAGCCTCAGCTTGTTCGTTGGATTAGGGGTGTTCGACGGAGCTAGTAATGTGTTTTATTCCTAGGCTAGTATAAAACTTTGTTAGTTCCCTATCTATGATTTGTCGGCCATTATCTATTATTATGGTATGTGACACTCCATAGTGACATATGATGTTTTTCTAGACGAATTGTTGAACCTGTTGCATTGTGATAGTGGTTAATGGCTGGGCTTCAATCCATTTTGTGACGTAATCGATTCCTACTATGAGGAACTTGACTTACCCTTTTCTAGGAGTAAACATCCTTAATATGTCCTTTCTCCACTTGGCAAACGACTAGGGGGAGTATATGTGATGCAACTTCTCTTGTTTGACGTGGGTGAAGTTACCGTACTTTTGACAAGGTATGCCTTTCTTGACGAAGTCGTGAAAATCCACTTCCATGGTCGGCCAAAAGTATCCTACACGTAGAATTCTAGTAGCCATAGTCTGAGATCCAGAATGGTAACCATAAATCCCTTCATGAATCTCCTTTATTACATGTTCTTCCTATTTCCTCGTGATGCATTTTAATATGGGTTGGTTGTGAGCTCGTTTGTATAGCTTTTCTCCTATTAGCGTGTATTATGTTGCTTTTCTCATCCATCCTTTATCCATGGGGTCCAGCATGTTTTGCATCTTCAAGTAGTGTACGTATGGCTTCATCCAAGTTCCTCTGTTGCTATCTATATTTATGCAAGTGTTGCTTATTGAGGGTGCCACCAATATCTACTGGAGTAGCGATCTATATTTCCCCTTTTCTTCGTGTTTGCCAGTTTGGATAGTGCATCTGCCTCGACGTTGTTGCTCTTTGGGATTGTAAGTATTGAAATGGTTTAAATGCCAAGAAGGGGGATTAAATTGGTTAGTTAAAAATAAGGTGAGTTTTAAAAGCCTAAAACAGTTTTCAATTGACGTTTTCAATCGATCAAAAACAAAGTTAGTCGATTGATTTCATTAAACAGATACAGACAAATACAGTACTGATAGAATCAACATGTTAAATCACAAAAATAGTTTACTGAAAAACTGGGAAAAAGCAAAAATGCGAATTTATGATTTAACTCAGGAACAATATGAAAGATAAGTCAAGATAGGTTCAAATGAATTAGACAAACATAACAATGTTGTAGATAATGTCAGATCACATAAGAATGTCAAAAAGATTATTCAAATAAAAATTCTTTAAACTTTGAAGTGTAATCCAAGAGAGAAGGGTGAGAGAAAAGAGAAATGCACAAGATTTTTATACTGGTTCACTCAAACTTGAGCTACATCCAATTAGTCAAGACAACCTGAGCCTCAATTTTCACTATTTCAAAAGATTTACAAAATTCACAACATTACACTTTTAAAATATGCAAGAACACGACATAATGACTCTTGAATCACATAAGAATCAAACAACACAACAAGATACCTTTTGCAGACCTAGAAAACCACCAGGCACAACTTAAAAGCTTGAGAAAGACCAAACCTTTGTAATAGAACAACCTTGCCTACCACAACCACCTTCTCCAAGCTTCAAACACCAAGCAAAATGCTTCAAGAATGATCCAAGATCAATCTTCACCAGTTGCACAATGTATGATCACGAAAGAGAGAGAGTTCTTTGATTCTAGAAAGATTTTGCGCTAAAAAAATGGTCATCACACCTCTCTTTCGAAAAATATAGCTTTTATAGTCAAACTGTTAGGAAACTCAACAGGTTGATTTTCAAATAAATCGGTTAATTTCACTGAACTCAAGTGAAATCAGTCGATTAAGAAAATAATCAACTGATTGAATAAGTATCAGTTAAGACTACTATAGCTAACCTTTTAATCTATTAAAAATCCATTTAACATGTTGAAAAACATTTCAACAAATTAAAAGACACAACTAAGACCATATAAATCTAATTAATGCAAAATGCTCTACAACATGAATTACAATTTTCAAGCTTGTTTTACCCATGAATAATCCAGATAGGAAGCACGCATACAAGGCTTGATCCACACGTGAAACATCAAATTTCCACATCTTCATCAATGTAAACATGCTTCCAACATGTTCCAATGGCTTCAAGTACCTTCATCAAATCTTCAAACACCAAAATCATCCAAGCTATTTGTGCCAATAAGGACGTGTTGTATTAGTATTTCATCGAAGTCGGTATCAAGGAATGTCTTAGACCAGATGATTGTACTGGAGTAGCATTGGGTCCTTTATGTGGTACTTGTTATTCAAATGGCCTATTGTAAGTCTAGAGTCAATTCTGAATATCAGTGACGTGCTCCAACTTCTTTGGCTAATATAAATCCAGTCAGGGTATTTCATATTCTGCTTGATTATTTGACGTTTTGAAGACAAAGTGCATGGACTTTTCAACAAATATCTAGTTTGGACCCTCTAATACGATGTCACCTTCCACTCCTTTTGGATTGGAAGATTCGTCAACATATAAAGTCCACCAATCTTTCCCTGGTGTATGTACTTCATGCAAGTCATTGACAAAATCGGCTAAGAATTGGGCTTTAATGGGTCTACGCGGTTCGTATCGTGTATTGAATTCTGACAATTCTAGAGCCCATGCTGACATTCTTCCTGCTAGATTGGGTTTTTGAAGTATATTCTGGATGGGGTAGTTGGTTTTGACGGTGATATGATGATTATGGAAGTAAGGTCTAAGCCTTCTAGCATTGATCACCAGGGATAAGGCTACCTTTTCTATCATCTTTTTCTTGCTTCCCGTCAATCTCTTGTACTAATGATGCATTGACCATGTATTCTATGGTCGTGATATATACAAGTGAGGATGCATTGATGTCTGGTTTTCGTAAAATCAGGGGGAAATTTAGATCCCTTTCAATTCTTCAAACATATTTTGGCATTCGTCTCCCTAGGCGAACTTTGTCGACTTCTTCAAAATTCGTTCATGGGCCTTGTTTTGTCCAGTAGTCAAGGTAGGAACCTTGATATTGTCGTTAGCCTCCATATCAGTCATTGTATTTCTTTGACGTTTTTGGGGTTTCTCATATCTATTATCGCCTTCCATTTTTAAGGCTTATCTTCAAATCCTCTTTGCGTAAGCATAAAACCAAGGAACTTTATAAGATCCGCGAAATGTAATTTAATTAAATAAATAATTAATTAATAAATGCGGGTAGTGGGAGCCTTTATGGAATTAAATATTGACTATTGTGACATGGAAAAGTATTAGCTCAAATGGTTGAGAGTACTTGATTATGTGAGAGGACTTAAGTTCAAGTCCTATGTATGCCATTTATGTGTTATTTTAATTTTGCATTATTTTAACAATATAATTGAACGTGGGGAGTGATAATATAATCCTATATTTATAGGAATTATCACGAAACATGAATGGATTGAATGGTTGTGCATTGACTTGACATTGGCATGATGATGGGTTTGAATCTTGATAGACCCAAATTAAACTTTCTTTTTGCCAAAATTCTCTTGGCATGAATGTGAAAGGGCAGAGAAACCCTAGTTGACAAAGAAGAATGAGGGTTTTTGAGTCTGCCATTAATATGCATTGTGAGGAGAGGAAATCTTGAATAGAAGTTGAGAGTGAGATAAGGACCTGAAAGGAGGAAAAGCAAGAGAGGCCATTGTTGATCAAGAAAAAGAAGTTGGAACTCTCAAGTTTTAGCAAGGAAGCCAAGTTAGGGGAGCTAGAATTGTTCCTTTTAATTTATATCGCTCAATTGTATGAAATGTATGTTAACTAGATGCATATATTCTATCAATTCTGCAATTTTCGTGTTTCTAGAAAATTCCCAGAAACCGCCTAGCGGGCTATTCGTAGCCGCCAAGCAACTCATGCAAAGTTGAGTGTTTTCTGGGTTCCTGAAGAGAAATTGTGTGGCAGCATGACCCTGGCCGCTAGGCGATGCATGCCTACAACACAGTTTTTGGGTTTTTGAATGAAGTGTCTGGCGGTAATTTACACCCGCCATGCGACGCAAGTCAAATGGACTCAATTTTGGTGTTTTGGGGTTTATGGGATGATTTTGATCGGGGGAAAAGGAAGTTTGAACTGTGTGTGAAAGATTAGATGCAATACATCGTTGAATTACGTGTGATTAGAAGTTAAATTGGATGAAATTGCATGAACCTGGTAATAGGGTTTGGAAATTTGGGGATTTTGGGATTTTGGGTTTGGAGGAAATTATGTGAGCAAAAGTAATATAATTGTGTGTATTGGAAGCGTAATATATTGATAGTACTCATAAGCATATGATAGAAGTGTATTGGGTGGAAATTTAAGAGACTGATATGAAATGGGAAAGTTAGAGTTCTCGTAGGTGTAGGGAGAAATTCTGGTATTCCCAGAATTAGTTGCACTGCTTGGCGGTAGGCTATGAGCTGCCAAGTGCCAGTGCAAATTCAAAGAACTACCTGACTGTGAAGTGTAGAGGGGAGCCTTTGGGATTTTTGTGAATCAAGTTAATGATGAATGAGTGATTGAGAAATCATCTGGACAGAGACCAAAGGGGATGATACACCTAAATTAGTAATATGAATTTATGTGAGAGTTAATAGGGAGTTGGAGAATCATGACAATAATAATCGTGTAGCAAAGTATCTTATTAAGCCAAAAGTAATGTTGCGTTGAAAGGTATGGTACAAGTAAGAGTAAAGTTCCTAAGTGAAGATGTAATAGTTGGACATGAGATATATGTCATTTAATGATAAGGTTAGATCGGTGACGTGGCTGTATTAGAAGAGAGAGGGAAATTTGTATTAGTTATAACTAATGATAAGAGTGAATGCTTGGGATTGCCTATGTGACAATGTTTAGGGAATGAAGGTACAAGAAAGGTGTCATGCTAACTGGAATCGCTTTAGGCATTGAGTTACAAAGTTTATAGTACTCTAGAAGAGTGGAAATGTGGGTGGTGTCTGAGTCATTATGCCTGAACCAGAACTAAAAATTAGTACAATGCAAGTACTGGTGTAGCACCTAGCGGTGGTAATTGACCCACCAGGTGGATCTAGTGAGGCATAGAGCTGAAGGGGGGATATATGGGAAAAAAGATTTATCCAGGTTTTTAAATAAATTTTAAACTTTTATATTATGAGACTTTGGTATTGTAATTGCGTTTTATAATTATGAATTTTGGACTAAATTCTAAGGTAATAAATGTTTAATTTCCCGCGTTTTTGGGAAATAATGTTTCAATAAATGACACTTAGTAATTATTTCTTTATTTTTATTATTTAAAGTTGTAATATCCGATCGAGATATTACAAACTTGTCGTTGTCAACTCCAAAAACACATTTCTCTTGATTTAGTCTGAGGTTGAACCTCCTAAGTGTTGCAAATTCGTCCGCTAAGTCAGATAAATGTTGCACGAGGTTGAGTGACTTCACCACCATGTCATCAACGTATACTTCCATGCTTTTTCCTATCAAATGGATGAAGACCCTGTCCATCAACCTTTGGTAAGTTGCCCCGGCATTTTTTAGGCCAAATGACATGACCTTGTAGCAATAGTTTACGTCTTTTATAATGAAGGCGGTCTTAAACATATAGGATGATATCATGGGGATCTGGTTGTACCCAGAATAAGCATATAAGAAACTGAACACACAATTCCCTGTTGCTCCATCAACTAACCTGTCAATACTTGGTAAAGGGTATGCGTCCTTAGGGTAAGCTTTGTTTAAGTCGGTATAGTCGATGCATATTTGTCACTTCCCGCTGGATTTCTTCACTGGGAGCACATTGGCAAGCCAAGTGGTGTATTGCGCTTCTCCGATAAACCCGACTTCCAGGAGCTTTGCCGCTTCTACCTTGGTTGCTAGTGTCGTCTCTTCCCCCAACTTTCTCTTCTTTTGTGAAACATATCGGGCTTCTTTGAACACCGATAATCGATGTACGATTATGTGAGGGTCAACTCTCGGCAAGTTTACCACTGCTGGCTTCTAGTATCCGTCGATGGTGATGATGTCACCCGATGCTCATGGAAACTTCATGGCAAGGTGAGGGGTTGATACCACTGCCCCTTGGGTGTTTAATGAGGGTCGCACATGTATTTTCTTTTTTTGGTTACCTTCACGGAACATCGTGTGTAGGTTGATATATCCCCTAGTGGATACCCTTTCTCCTAAAAATTCGTATATGGGCTCGTCGTATGGGGTCATTGTGTCCTTTAGAAAATTCAATTGTTGGTATGTCTTCTAGTAGAGCATATCTACTAAGCTTCCTTGGTCTACAAGTACTTCTTTATTGCGAAGTTTTCATCTTCTATAATAATGACCATAGGGTCATCCTGGTATAGATTTATGCCTTGGAAGTAGGCGTCTATGAAGGTTATGAGTGACATTCTTCGGCGTCTAAATGCACCAGTTATGACGTTTATGGATTGGATGCTCCTTAGGTGACGCTTTCTTATTGATGCGCTGACATCGCCTCCTGCAAATCATCCAGAGATTGTGTTTATGGTACCCCTTAGCGATAACCTATCACTAAAGGGGTTGTTGTTCCTTGGGGCAGGCTCCTCCCTTCTTCCTTCATTTTGTCTCTATTCTTCTTGCGATGTTCGTAGCGGTCATTGTAGCGTCTATATCCCGTTCTTGAACAACTTTCTCCCTTTCTTCTTACAAAACGTTTCAAGTGCCTAGAACGTATCAACTCTTCTATCTTGTCTTGTAAGGCCTTGCATTCGTCCATCATATGCCCATTATTGTGGTGATATTTACAATATTTGTACATAGGCCTTGCATTATTGTTGTGATATTAACATGTTAAGTGGGTTAAGGGAATTCAGTGATGAGAGTATGAGATTGGTCTACAGGGCTTCTTCTAGGATACACGAGCGATGAACACTCAAAGGTGCATATCGTGAATATCTCGATGGTCTAGGATCTCAGGGTCTTGGCTTCGCTTTTGTCAATATCTTGTCGACACTCCATCTTTGGTTGGGCTACGCATTGTTGTGAAACTTACTCCTTAGTGCCCTCATTTCTTCTACTTTTATATAGTAGTTGCACGCAACCTCAACTTGTGCATAGTGGCTGGTGGTCTCAGACGTATGTTATCAACAAAAGGACCCAACTTGAGAGTCATGGCCATATACTGTAGGACTACATCCTACGTCAGGTTCTTGATTTTCAACACCACCTTGTTGAACTTGTCAATAAAGGCTTTCAACGTCTCATCTTTTTCCTGTCTAACATTGAGGAGGGACAACAGTGCCACTTTGTGAGAGTAGCTTCCCGCGAATTGGGTGGAAAAGAGGGTAGAGAGAGTGTTGTAACAATCGATGGAGTATAGAGGCAAGGATGTGAACCATTTTAGGGTGGGCTCTTTAAAGGTGGTAGGAAAGACTTTGCACATGATGACGTCCTTAGTCGAATATAGTCCAACCTAAGTGACATAGATCTTTACATTTTCATCAGGATCTAGGTCGTCGCCATAACGTTCCAAGGTAAAGGCTTCCCACTACTTGGGAAAATGGGTCTCAGTGATGTCGTCAACAAAGGGGTGGCAACGCTTGTTTCTGGTAGCGATGATGACATGGATGGTTACTGCATCAAAGGTAACGGTAGGTTGGGTGGTAGTTGTGGTATGAGGAGTTGGGTTTTACTCACTTTCTTCTTCTTTAGTAATATGATACAAAGGAGTTTTCGACTCCATATGAATTTCCTTCTCTTTACCCTTGTTGTTAGTCGTCTCCATTTCCACTTTCCTCCTTAGGCAGGAGTTGTTTTGCCTCAAGGCTTCCATTTTATCTGCATTGTGCTTTTTGAACTCAACAAACTCTTTTGCATCTTGATTTGCCCCTCCAGGATAGTGGCAAGGTCATTATGGATCTGGCCGACTTCTCTTGCTCCTTATTTGGCCTCTTTTGCTCCTACGATTCTACTACGAGTGGAAACCATCTTCAAGAATTCTCTAATTGTTTGTATAAGATATTAGTAGGGCACCATGGTGGACATCAATTGTTCCTGCATCGACAATATTAAGTTATTATGGAACTCAAACCTTATCTTACCACAATCTTTAGGCTCATTGGATGGATACTCAACGGTCTTGTTCCCAAGGTCTTCGTTATCGAATACTTGGTGGAACATAGGGGGCTACTTGTAGAAAGGACTCCAACGATCAAGTAAGCGAAAGCTCCCAAAGTCAAATCTCATATTACATAGTACTAATGAATAGAGTACCTTTAATTATCTGGGTTCCCCTCTATTTATAGAGAATTAATTACTCTTATGACACTTTTACTAGTTAATTATGGGCCAAGGTTTTAGGCTTCGACCAAGTTTAATTGTCTTTGACCAGACTTTATTGGGCTTGCCCAAGATCAGTTGGGCTTGCATTGCGAGCCCAGTTCTCCTTGGACATATTTTATTAAGTCTTGTTTTTGCCTCAGTTAAAGGAGGTTTGCCAATATATCGACCTGCAAATTTTCCTGGCTACGCACTTGTCATCCATGGATGTGCGTATCTTCTCTTTAATTGATGGTGCCAGGTATTTGACAAGTTTTGACGCTATATAAGTGACCTAGTGCATGCTTGATGTAGTTAACGATTGTGCGCTTTATCATTTGTTATGTCGTTATGTATCCAATTGTGGTGTCTGTAGTATTTTGGGTTTAGTGACCATTTGGGTTAGCAGCCATTTGGGTTAATGACCCTTTAGGGTTAGCGGCCTGTCTGACCCTTATGGTACAATGTTGATTCCTGTCGTCATTGTAAGGACATAAATGCAAATGCACGTTTTGGAAATTCATATCGAACTCATGCACCCATGTGATTTTTGGATCGTTTTTGTGATGAGGTGAATGCCTACAAGGGCTTTGCACTAGGGCAAAATCTTAGGACTCTTCTCGTCTCGAATGGCAAAAAGTTGGGTTGGGGCTCCTTGAGAGATATCGAGGTTCCCTTCGACGTTCACTATGTTGTCCTATTGGCAGACTTTTGTTTCTTGGGGTTGGATGTCGCTCTTGAATTGTTCTTAGTTGGGTGTTTTCACTTGCCGAGGAGTGGTGCATTTTGACTACAAGTGAACATTCATATAAATGGGTCAACCGTAACAATCTCCCCGTTTCCAAGTGGTGCAACTCAATGTCTGTATATCAAAATGATGTTATTGACATAGTTATTAAGTTTCAGTCTAGGTTTTAAGTAGAGCTTCAGTTTGTTCTCACTTAGCTTTTAGGTTTGTTTGGTGTTATCGTTTGAGTTGTTCGTTCTAGTCGAGTAACATCTGAATTTGATTTTGGATAACGTTCATAGGGTTGGGATTCATTCTTGTGTATTGTCCGGGGTGATTGGCTTGATTATAGGAATGAACAAGTGAGGTCGGAGATAACTTTACCAGGACCCCATGGTGGGTGCCAAATGTTCTTAGCGGGCTTGTATTTTTTATTTGCAAGACATGTGGCAATATCTTGGAAGTAGCTTTGTAATGCAAGTTAACTTCAAATGTAAAGATCCACCTACAAAAGACTCTAATGGTTAAGTAAGAGAGTTAAGGATCCTTTTACAGTATAACTGTAAATATGAGGAATGCTTAAGTAAATTATACTTCTTGGTAGAGGTGTCAATTTGGCCTAGCCCACAGGGTTTGGCCCTGGCCCATGTGGACTAGGGCCAAAAAAGCCCACATTGAAAAAAAGCCCCCAACAAAGAAGTCCACAAGGTCAAAACCCTACAAAAGCCCTGTAGGCCAGGGCCAACCCATGGGCTTTCATCTTCCACACAAAAAATATATTACTATCTGTGGGACAGGCCCAACGAACCAGACAAACACGATGACCCGAATAGGTCTAACGACTCATACCTGCCCTACGACCTCGACAAGAACGACGACTCGAACGGACCCGATGATCCAAATAGGCCCAACAACCCGAACGGGCCCGACGACCCAGACGAGCCCGAATACAGGACAAACCCGACAACACGGATGGGCCCAACGACATGGAAGGGCCCAACGACCCAGACAGGCTCGATTACCTGGACGGGCCCAATGACCCGGACATGACCGACGAACCTGACAGGCCCTATGACCCAAACAAGCCCGACGACCCGAACGAGCCCGACGACCCGTATGGACCCGACGACCCGGACGGGTCCTACAACCCAGATGAACCTGACGACCCAGATGGGACCGACGACACAAACATGCCCGACAACCCAGACGGGCCGAACGAGCCAGATGGGCCTAACGACAAAGACAGACCATACGACCTAGACGAGCCCGACAACCCAGACAGGCCCAACAACCCGGACAGGCCCAACAACCTGGACGAGACAAACGATATGAAAAGGCCCGACAATCCGAACGGGCCAAATGATCCAAACAGGCCCAAAGACCCGAACGGGCCCGACGACCCGAACGGGCCCGACGACCCAGACGAGCTCGATGACCCATACGTGCCAGACGACCCGAACGAGCCTGACGATCCGAACGGGCCCGACAACCCGAACAGGCCCAATGACCCAGACGGGCCTAATGATCCGAACGGGCCCGACAAGCCAGACGGACCTGACAACTTGGACGGGACCAACGACCCGAACGGGCCCAACGACCCAGACAGACCCGATGATCCAGACATGCCCAACGACCCGAACGGGTCGTTCGGCCCATCCGAGTTGTCGAGCGCGTTCGAGTCGTTAGGCCCGTTCAAGTCGTTGGGCTCGTTCGGGTCATCGGGCCCGTTTGGGTCGTTTGGCCCGTTTGGGTCGTCGGGCCCGTTTGGGTCGTCGGGCTCGTTCGGGTTGTTGGGCTCGTTTGGGTTGTCGGGCCTGTTCGGGTCATCGAGCCTGTTCGGGTCGTCAGGCCTGTTCGGGTCATCTGGCACGTCTGGGTCATCGGGCTCGTCTGGTTCGTTAAGCCCGTTCGGGTCGTCGAGCCCGTTCGGGTCGTTTGGCACGTCTGGGTCGTCAGGCCCGTTCGGTTCGTCGGGCCCGTTCGGGTCGTTGGGCCTATCTGGATCATTGGGCCTGTTTGGATCGTTGGGCCCGTTCGGGTCGTCGGCCCGTTCAGATCGTTGGGCTCGTCTGGGTCGTAGCGCCTATCTGGCTCGTCTGGCCCATTCGGGTTTTCGGGCTCGTTCGGGTCGTCGGGCCCGTCCGTGTTGTCTGGCATGTCCGGGTTGTCATGCCCGTCCTAGTCGTCGGGTCCATCTTGGTCGTTTAGCCCGTCCGAGTTTTCGGGCCCATCTGTGTTGTCTGCCATGTCCGAGTTATTCGGCCCGTCCTGGTCGTCGGGCTCATCTTGCTCGTCGGGTCTGTCCTTGTCATCGGGCCCGTCCTGGTCATTGGGCTCGTACGGGTCGTCGAGCCCGTCCGGGTCATCGGGCCTTTTCGGGTCGCTCAACTTAATCCTTGACTCTGGCTTAATGTAGTATTATTTAGGGGGTAACCCACCTTAGCCCTAGCCCTAACCCACTAGAGAGGGGGCTTTGGGGGCTGGGGCTTGTTTTTGGCCCCCTCATTTGGGGCCCCCTTAAAAGGGAGCTTTATGAAGAGTGGGCCAGGGCTGGCCTATGGGCTAGGGACCAAATTGACACCTCTACTTCTTGGTCAAGCTTTTTATATAGAGCTAGTGAGGCATGGCTAGTATGTTGAGGCATTTGGGAAGCAATGACAAATAACCTTATCATAAATGAGAGACCACAACAACTATATGATTTGAATGCTCATTATAGATAAAATTGTCGAGCTTTGATGGTGCATTACAATCTCTTTATTGATTAAGCATGTACAATATATATTTTTTGCTAATATTTGGCTTAAATACACATTTGGTCCCTATTTTCGTTGTGTTTGTTCAATTTGATCCTTATTTTCGTTTTGCATTCAATTATGTCTTCATTTTCGTCAAATTTTGGTCAATTTGGTCATTTTTATTAACAATGTTAAAATAGTTAAAATTTTTGAATGGCGAATGCCACATGTCAACTCCTCATTTATTTATTTATTTTTTAAAATTTTTTAAAATTTTTTAAATTTTTTTTTAAATTTTTTTTAAATTTTTTTTAAATTTTTTAAAAATTTTTTTATTTCAAACAAATTGTTCACGTGTCAAGTCACAATTGTGTCACGTGTCAATGTTAGTGTCACATATCAGTTTGTGGTTGTATTACTTCTTTTTGTTTAATTTAGTCCCTATATTCATTATTATTGTCAATTCAGTTCCTATATTCGTTATTTCCTAATTTTTGTTAAAATGGAACAATTTTGTCCCTTTAAATTTGAGACCAAATTTATTTATTTTTTTATAAATATTATATATTTATTTTTAAAATTGACAATATTATTAAAGTATAATTATTAAATGATTTAAAAAATATATTAAAATATTTGTAAAATTGACATTTAAATCTAAAATATTTAATATTTTATTGCGTTTTAGATATTAAAATCTACTATGTTTAATATTTAAATGTTATTTTTATAAATATTAGTATACTTTTCTAAAATATTTCTAATATTTGGAATAATTTTAAATATCAATTTTAAAAGTAGGGTTAAATATGCTCTTAGTCCCTTAACTTTTAGTACAAATTGAAATTAGTCTATCCTCCAAACTTTAGCCTAATTTAGTCCTCAAACTTTAGAAATGTATGGATTTAGTCATTTTAACCAAATTTTGTTAAGTTTATTTGACGTTTCAAACGTATTTTATGATAATATTTGAGTTAACATTGAAGCGAAAATGTGTCAAACGGTGTAAACAATTCAAATACTATCATAAAATGCACTTGAAACGTCAGATTAATTGAACAAAATTTGGTTAAAATGACTAAATTCATGCATTTCTAAAGATAAATGATTAAATTGGTCAAAAATTTCGAAGATAGACTAATTCCAAATTTTACTAAAACTTGAGGGACCAAAAATATATTTAACCCTTAAAAGTATTAGTATTTTAGAATATAAATATTCGAAGAAAACATTTAATAATTATATTCTAATAATATTTTAAATAATTGTATTCTATTTAACAATTAAATATAAGAATCATATTAAATTTATAATTAAATTTAATAATTTATAATTGAATTTCAAAAATAATTAATAAAAAAAATGTCAATTTTAGAAAAAAATATTAGTATAATATTTATAAAAGATATTAAATTTGGTGTCAATTTGAAAGAGACAAAATTATTCATTTTAACCCAAATTGGGACTAAAATGAATAAAAATAACAAATATATGGACTTAATTGAATAAATATAACAAATATATGGACTAAATTGAACACAAATAAATAACACAACCATAAACTGACACTAGCATTGACACGTGGCACAATTTTGACTTCACATATAGACAATTTTTTAAAATTAAAAAAAATTAAAAATTTTAAAAAAATTAAAAATTAAAAAAACAGGGACTGACTCGTGGCATGCACTATTACAAAACGTCAACAATCTAAATACCGTTAGTAAAAATGACCAAATTGACCCAAATTTGAGAAAAATGAAGACTTAATTGAATGTAAAACGAACATGAGAACCAAATTGAACAAACACAATGAAAATAGAGACCAAATGTGTATTTAAGCCTTAATATTTATAGACTTTTAAATCTTTATAACTAAAACTAAAATATATATATATATATATATATATATATATATATATATATATATATAAAATACATCCTATAGATTATTTATACTATTTGTATCATATGTGATCAACATCATCTCACCAACATAGAGTAACATCATTTGACAGAGACATTCCGGCTGTAATAATTTGACAACCCAAGACGAAGTTAGATCGACATGGACATCTCAACCATGACAATAAGATACCATAAAGTTGAAGGCACATATGAGCACTAAGCATAGCTTAGAAAGAGATTATGACAAAAGATGAATTAGCAAAACCCTAAACAAATTAAGAAAGGTAATAGGCCTGCCCAACTAGGAAAAAGTTCATGAAACTGCTATAAATAATACTATTCATGAGATAATTATTACACATATATTCTTATATTTATTATTACTATCTTATATCTTTGTGGACTGTAAGGCCCAATTATTTTCTGCCCTTTTATTTTAAGGGCTGCTATAATCGATTGGGCCTAAGGGCTGGCCCAAAGGGGGGGATTCAGACTTAATCTACCCTAATCTCACCCATTCTCTTCACTCTGCAGAAAACATAGCCGTCAAGCTCCCTATTTTCTTCCTCTGAGCTCTGCTAGGGTTTAACCCCAATCTCGATCCAATGAGCTCAGTTTCATGTTCTTGACTCATGTAAGTATTCTATGACTCATACACCTCTTTTCCGTTCGTAGGTTCATATTTCTAGTTAGGGTTTCGTTGTGAGCTTGCTTTAAACCTCGCTCCGCTATTCTTTCCAGCTCATTCATCTGTTCCTGGAGCTGTTGTGTCCCGCTGTTGGAGCTGAACTCATTTTCTAGCTATTTTTAGGTAAGGGAAGCTAGGCTTCTTGTTTTAATTCACTCTTTGCATGCTTGTGGTTTTGTTTTGTGTTCATGGTGATGGTGTGTTGATTATGATAGTGTGCAAATACTCTGGGTGTTGTTATGAACGAGTTACTAGTTGAACATGCGTGGAACGGTGGGGGGAGAACTGATATTCTCGCCCAAGCGAGCTCATCTCGCCTAGGCGAGATGAGCGGGAACTCGCCCAGGTTTCTGCTCGAGCGCTCGCCCAGGCGAGGGGCTATATTTTTGAGCGACGAACTGTCTTGCCCAGGCGAGACCGACTCGCCTAAGCGAGAGTTCGTGAATCCTTCCAGGAGTATTGTCGCAGTCTCGCCTAAGCGAGAGTCTGCAGCTTGAGCGAGAGCACTCCTCTCGCCTAGCGAGGACTCCCAGCTTGAGCGAGGCCTAGCTCGGGTTCTTGCTACTTTTCATTTCATGAATGTTATTGGTTGTTTGATTGACTAATTCATTGATTTATTATATAAAGGGAGTGGATATGCATGTACTATGTATGTTATGGGTGGGAACTAATGAGTTGGTAATGAGTTTGGCATGAGATATGATTGATGGTTGGCTATTTATGCGAAATGACATGTTAATGGTATGCATAGGAACTTCATAATTGGTTGATAAGGTATGAGTAAGGTTTGAGTAGGACGTAATCCCATGACCCTTGTAGCGGGGGCTCGTGGTGGTGCCTCATCATATGGACATAATTCTGTGGGCCCTTCTAGAGGGAGTCCATGGTGGTGCCTCAGCTATTAGATTTAATTCCATGAACCTCGAGGTGAGAGTTCATGGTGGTGCCTCAACATTCAGGACATAATTCCACGAGGATAACGTGGTGGTGCCTCAAGGCCAGGACGTAATTCCACGGAGGCCTCGTGGTGGTGCCTCATGAACGGACGTAATTCCACAAAGGCCTTGTGGTGGTGCCTCATGATACGTATCCAGATAGTCAAGTCTTGGTGTCTTATATAGTTTGGTACCTCTTGTGTGGATGTATGTTAATTATGCTTGACTATGAACTTGTATGTTGAGTGTTATGATATAAGAACCTTTTTAACTAGCTTACCCTTTGCTTGTTTATATGATTGTGTGTGGTTTCCTCCGTTGCAATGATCATCAATCTTATTGATGTGAGAAGATGTGATAGCCTCTGACAGTGGTAATGATAATAGGGATGTCACAGCTTGATGATTATGGATAGGTATCTGGCTCACTATGGAGCCCGCAGCTAAAGGAGTTTTATTAGTTAGATTCCTCTATTCTGGACAAGAACTTGTGTTACTATTGATCTATTGTACTTGTTAGGCAGTGTGGTGCCTCTTTTCTTTTGTTGTGAATATGGTTGGGGTACTGTGTACCTTCATACCCAAATTATCGTACTCTCTGGACATTTATGCATGTGGCGTTTTATTAAATTGGATTTATCTATTTAAATGGGACGTTACACGGACACCATCTCCTACCCATATATTGAAAATATCTTTACCTGATACATTTCATACTGTTTTGATATTTGGAAGAGAACATCTCGAATTAAAGAAGAACGCTCGAACGTGCTTGTTGTGAGACTTTTAAAGAATATATTTTTGCCAAATAAGAACACTATTAAATTAATAAATACTAAATTACCAAATATTAGTTGGAGTCCACTTTACTAAATCATTAAAAATTAAACGGCTGATAAAGTATTTTTATCGAGAATTCTCTTGTGAGAATTTCCAACCATTTTATACTCTATTCCCATTTTTGTCTCCACCTAATTTTAAATTGTATTTTAGTGACGTAATAATTTTCCCAACCGTGACGAACATATGAATCCTGGGTAGGCCCATAACCCATTAATGCAATCATTTCCAAGCCCAAAACCAAACTAACGTGGTGATTTTGGATGTTTGAAGTCAAATCACAACCAATGTCGCAGTGAGTCCATCGTTAAATACGAAACAAAATTTGTTGGGAAGTTCCCTCTCACTGTTATTGGTCTTAGCCTTGGGTGATTTATGTCACGCGCACACTGAAGCAAAGCAAAACCATTTCATCTTTGGATAATTTTATATAAATCATAGTTATACATTAAGTTAAATTTAATTGAAAGCATACGAACAGAAGCAAACAAGCAAACAGTGTCCACTTTCCATTTCTTTCGTTCCTCTGAGGAAACGCTGTCTGGCATGGCGTTCGGGTCTTCCGAGGATGTTTCCGCTATCAAATTATTGCTCCTTCTGGCGGTCATGTACGGACTCGTGTCGGCGCTGACCTACTCTGTTGTCCACTTGAAGTTCGTGAACCCTCTCGGGAACGACGCGCCGCTCGATCGATTCTCTGAAGGAAGAACTATACAACATGTTCGAATTTTGTCCCAAGAGATCGACGGTCGTCAAGTGAGCCAAATTTAATTTTTTTTTTATAATTTGGAAATGTGAAACTTTATCAGCGTTTTTTCGTCTTAATGATATTGTTTACAATTAGGGATCTTTATTGTGTGACAAGATAGCAATCGCTTTCCAGTAAGTGGAATCCATCGCTTTTTCGTCGCTGTTATGAATTAAGAAGTGCTGCTACTCGTACAGTAACTCGTATATAATGTAATTTGTATAACTATTTTTATTTTGAGAAGATATGTATTAAAATATTTTAAAATTCACTCCAAACATCATTTTTAATTCTAATTGGTTAAGAGTGGAATTTTTTTCACACTGTAGACACCTGTGAAACTTATCGTCTTAGTTGTAACTTTTTGTTGTACAGAAAAGATAACATTTTTCTTAGGAATCTAAAATGGTTTTATGAATGTTGACTTTTGGTGCATTTATTAACAGGAAGGGCGTCCTGGTTTAAAAAAGGCAGCAGAATATATTAAGGGTCAGTTGGAAGTACTAAAGGAGCGAGCTAGCTCCAATGTCAGGTTGCAATAGTACTTTTTATAATTATTTTATTATTATTTGTGACAATTCTTTTTTTCTTTTCCCTTGTTGGCCCACTTATTTGTTTTATTTAATACACGCTTTTAATGTATGTTTCTTTCTTTCTTTCCATCTTTCAATTTCTTGAACTCTGATTTTGTTTCCAACTTTTTACTCGCAGAATTGAGATTGACGAGACTACTGTAAGTGGTTCCTTCAATATGTTGTTTTTGGGCCACAACATAGCTCTTGGATACAGAAATCATACCAATATTATTATGAGGTACACTGGCAAATCAATATGGACATTTGTATTGGATTCAGATATGTGTATTGGGTAGGATATATGAATGGTATTCTTGTGCTATAGTTATCGCTTATGCTTCAAAGTTAAAGCAGTTTTAACATTTCATATTTGAATTTCCTTGTTTTAAGGGTAAACGTCCCTTAACACGCCTCTAGTTTTTCCATTGCCCACTTAAGAAAATATCCTCACTTGCAAATCACTATCTAAATTCCACTTATAGTTGATAGGTCACCACTTTGTTATCCAAACTGACCGACAAAGTTATACAACTGCTAGGAGTTAACTACTGAATTGAGCATAAACTAGACGAAAAATAAAGCTGTGGATGCCTTGTCAAGATCAATGCATGCAATTAAATGTCCACAATAGAAGGACATGCTGGAGTGGCCAGAACTGTGCAAGAATTGCAGCATGATTGGAAAGGAATAAGGAAAGATGTTCCGCAACTCATAAGCAAATGTTTCACATACCACAGCAAGCTGGATTTAGTAACACGAAAGCAATTCTATTTCGACTGTTTCCAATCACCAATAAAATTTAGGAGGACATAGGAGCAAAAATTTTCAACTGGCTTAAAATTGTCCTTCTACGACTAGGACACACTATCTATTAGTGATTATTGATCAATGTTTAAGGCCACTTAGCACAACCATGATGGCTAATAATTCTAGTTTGCCAATTACAGAGTAGGTCATTCACAATTGGCAGTTTATTGAATCATTTTCTCTCTTGTGGCTTATTAAACAATTACGGTATTGCTGATATTGGTTTTTACTTGGACCACAATGAGTGCAATCTTACCCTGTTTTTTCTAAACAATTACGGTATTGCTGATATTGGTCTTTACTTATACCACAATGAGTGCAATCTTACCCTGTTTTTTCTAACACTAGTTTTTAATTTTTATGTGAAAATTATACATATTCCTCCAGAAAATTCAAAGAAGTATTAGTGTCATCTGTTTCCCTTCTTACATTTGGTCCTCTCCTTCATCATATTTTCAGTTCCCTGCAATGATGTGAACTTCTTGCGAAGGAAGTCATAATTAGGAACATCATACTTCTTGAAGTGTGTTTAGGTCACATGGACTGCTTGTGTTATAAATGGCATTAATCCTGAATCAAAGTTGAGGGTTAAGTGACAGAGTTGAAAGGGTTATTTTAAAGGGTTAACTACATGGGATATAAAGTTTAATTGTCCCTTTGTTTAACTTACCTGAATGTTGGTTAACATTGAAACTGTTAAACTAGAGTTTGTTTTCTTAAGTTGGATTCATGTGGCCTTACATAATCCTTTTGGCATAGTGTAGTTTTTAAGTAGAAAAAATACCTTATAATTAAAAGTTAGAAGTCTTAAGTGATGTCTGGGCACCGACTGGGAATATGGCTAGAATATTTCTTATCAGGCTTGGGTAATCCTTGCCCTTGAGTTATGATTTTGGGTTGATCTATACTCTATAATTTTTATTATGGTAATTGGCCACTCTGGTCTTAATGTTGGATTTTCCTACTGATATCTAGTCTTGCAAATTTCCTGTTCTAAACATCCAGTTGTAGGGGTGTGAGCAGAGTTGTCAATAGCAGCGATTCTCTATTTGCACTGCCATAGCACTGCACTTCCAAATTTCAAAATAGCAGTTATCCGGCTATGTGCCCTATACTGCTTTTAGTGTCGGCCAGCCACTATATGCAGCTATGTGGGATCCGTAATTATGGGTTTGAGTTAACATGTCCATGTCCTACATTAGCTAGGATTATGGGAAGAATACTTCTTATAAGGCATGAGCTATCTTCTCCCCTCGACTTAGCCTTTGGCACTGAGTTAGGCCTTGGTCATTTCTATTAAGTAATAGGGCTTCCAATAAGGGGAAAAGCATTGAAAAAAACGTATTAGACAAGCTTGCTTTTTACAATCTGAGTCAGATCTATCAATGGGGTCACCTGCTAGTAACTTACATTAACATTGTGACAATCATACAATTAAGGAAGTTAAAAATCATACACCTAATAGTTTCAAAGATAAACACGTTCAGAGGTTAAATTGAAAAATAAATAGAGCTTCGTATATGGAATGGAAAATTTGAATGAAGTACATGTGGTGGTGGTAATCTAGATGTACCGTTCTTGCAATTAACAGTGGCATTTTAATGCAATCTCTCTTTGTGTTTTCTTTAATTTTATAGTTTTCTAAATGATACTTCTCCTGGCAGGCACTACGTGACCTGGAAAAGTGATATTCCATTTCTTAAACTGTAGAGTTGGAGTGAACATAAGGTAGGAACTAATATGACTCTTTTAATATAAATTAACAAGTTCATTGAAGAAGGGGGTTACAGAAACAGTATTAGTTGATAATTATGTTCAATCTTAAGATCTCTGAAATATGGATATAATGATTAATTATTGAACATGTTGTGTCAAGAGTCAAGACTATAGTGAATCATTTTTGTTCCTTAAGTGACTACATATATTTTATGTACATTATATAACAGAAGGTTATGTGAATGTAATACACTGTTGGACATGTGTTGCCTCTCTTAGTGTATTTGTTTTAATTAGACAATTGTTATTTCTGTTGTCATTGTAGTTTTGTTAGACTGTTGGTTAGTGTAGCGATTCTGTCAGACTATTGGTTTGTGTAACTGTTATGTTAGAAAGTTACAACTAACTTCTATTAGAGCTATGTATATATTCTTCTGATAACAGAGTCTCATTCATCTCATCTTGTATTTTTTACCCTTTTCAAAGTAATAAATCAGTGTATCAGTTTTCTATTACTGTGTCCAGAGCACATTGATTGTTTTTCATGGCTTTCATCAGAATTCTTGACGGTGATGTTTCTTCAATTTCAGTTACTGCTTCGGCATCTGATGCCGATAGCTGCTCCGACCTCTTTGATTCCGGTGGCTGCTCCAGCCACTATTTCTCATCAAATCACAAAAGACTTGATGAAAGATATTTTTGTTGTTGCAATAAAAAATTGAATCTGTTAAGAAAGCCTGTAGCCTTCATGTCTTTGTTGTTTCTTTTTCCTTTTATTCCTATGGGTTTTCTTTTTGAAAGTGATCGTGATCAAAATTACATCAATTCAGCGTATCTAGACTGTTGTTTAGTGTAACCGCTTTGTTACACAATTACCGCTAACTTGTAACTTAGCTTTGTATACAGTCTTCTGTTAATCTAGACTGTTGGTTAGTGTAACTGCTTTGTTATACAATTGCAACTAACTTGTATCTGAGCTTTGTAGACAGTCTTCTGTTAATTGAGTCTCATATTCATCTTGTATCTTTCACCCTTTCCATAATAAATCAGTGTATCACTTTTTTTATCATGTTAACATATGAAGAACTAAGCTGGTATAGGATCATCTCCAACAATTTCCAAGAAATAATTGACAAAACAAAAATTGCAGAATGGATCAGATAGGGATAAACTTCAATCTACCTTGATTAAATTCTCACCAAGTTATTGGACGTTTTGGTTGTTGTATATGAGTTTCCAATCCAAAGTGACAGGTCTTTTTCTACTCATCAATTTCTTTTGGTTGTCACATCAATCAAGGTAAATTGGAGTTTCTTCATCTTTGATCCCTTCTGTATTTTCTGTTTTGTCAATCGTCCACTGAACATTGTCGGAAATGATCCTGCACAAGGTTAGTTTTCCATCAATATAGCTGTCTGAGTTTAAGGAATATTGACTTCATTTTTTTATTTTACTGCAGGATATCATCTTTGGTTTCCAAAGAGACTGATCCATCAGTTTTAGTGAATGGACATTTTGATAGTCCCCTTGGTTCCCCTGGTGCTGGTGACTGTGGTTCATGTGTTGGTGAGTTGTGGGGACATTTGAAGTCATCATTGAATTTAAGAGAGATTATATTTGGGAATTCTGTACATTACCTTGAGCATTCTAAAACGTATTGTTTATCTTATTTCCCCCCTTTTCAGCATCTATGCTGGAAATTGCAAGACTAATAGTCGACTCTGGTTGGGTTCCCCACCGCCCAGTTATTTTCCTTTTTAATGGTGCTGAGGAACTTTTTATGTTGGTAGGAAGTTTGTCTATACAGGATAATGATTTATTCATGAGTGGATTTTACCATAATGAAACTAATGTTGTGTTATTTACTTCTAATGCTTAAGGGTTCACATGGGTTCATGAAGACACATAAGTGGCGTGACACGATAGGAGCTTTTATAAATGTCGAGGCATCTGGGACTGGAGGGCCTGGTAAATGTCATGCAAAATTTCTATTATTATTAGTAGTATAATGAGCTAATCTTTAGTGTCTCTCTCCATCAACTTATGATGCCATACATGACAATTTTACTGAATAATGTTGCTAAACATAACAGATTTAGTTTGCCAATCTGGACCAAGTTCTTGGCCTTCTAATGTCTATGCAGAAGCAGCAATATACCCTATGGCTAATAGTGCAGCTGCGGTTATGTTTCTCTTCTAACCTTCCTATATCTTTAATACTCTATGGTGCTGGTTGGCCATATTTTTTTGCATTACTAATTCAAACACGAATTTTCCATTTCAACATACAGGATGTTTTTCCTGTTATTCCTGGAGATACTGATTACCGGATATTTTCCCAAGACTATGGGAATATTCCTGGGCTTGACATTATATTTCTCCTTGGTGGATACTTTTACCATACCTCATCTGATACAGTAGAGAGACTGTTGTATGTATCTTACATACTTGATTTGGTACAAAATATTTGATTGAACTTTTATAATTTTGTCTTGCAAAAGTGTGTAATATAACTCTTTCTCAGGCCTGGAAGCATCCAAGCACGTGGAGAAAATTTGTTTAGCATAATCAAGACATTTACTAATTCTTCTAAGCTACAAAACACCTATCAGACAAATTATAGCGAAGTTACTGCGATCACATTCAATGATGAGCGGGCTGTATTCTTTGATTATTTCTCATGGTTTATGGTATGCACTGATGTTGGCAGAATCCTGCTTTTCCTAATGATCCGATACTCTTTTTGATAATCAAAGCAATATAATCTTCACAATTAGGCCATCTTTCTATTTTGTTGTCTTATATATCAGTGTTGGATTTTCAGATATTTTATTCCAGAAGGGTGGCTAAAATTCTTCACAGTATTCCTATCTTCCTCTTCCTTGTTTTTCCCTTTACACATGGTAGATCACATTCTTGGTCAGCAGCCTTGTGTAATTTTACAAAAGGTAGATTATTGCCTGGTTACTGTCATTTAATCTTTTGATATGATATTTCTAATTGGTCTCTTTGTTAATCACTTTAAATTTTTTCCTCAATGTTTCGTGAGTTTTTTTCTTTTTTTTTTTTCCCTTAGTTATTGTAGAAGAATTTAAATATTATTTGTTGACACTTTGAATAATGTTTTATAATTTCTTTGATATGCAGGTATTTTTATCCACACAGTAGGAATTATATCGGCAGTTGTTGTTCCTGTTGTGTTTTCTATCCTGAGATTAGTGTTGTCTTCTCAGACAATGAATTGGTACGTTCATTTAAAGTTAGCTTTTGGATTCGTGTAGTTTGTGACAGATTTTTTGTAGTGTAACTTTTGTTTTCTTGCAGTTAGTGCCAGAATTGTTTTTTATTAACCAAATGAGATTGAGAGAAGAAAGTATGATGGAGGTTCAATTTAATATTCACCAAGTAAAATGTGAAGATTTTGGAGTGGGTTTTTGTGGCCATTAAAGTAGCTTAGGTGTAATAATTTAAAATCTTAATGCATTTTCTGTAATCATGTGTTAACAAAATTGATAAAACCCAGGTTTGCTCATCCATACTTGGCTTTCCTGATGTTTGTACCCTGTGCACTTACTGGGCTTTTAATTCCAAGAATTATCTGGAGACGCTTTCCACTTTCTCAAGACGTTTCAATTGTCAAGACATCTGAAGAGGTATTGTGGCATATTGAAATGGGTTTAACAAGTCTATTCTGATCCGTGTCTTCATAGTTTATTTTTTATGAAATGGACATTAATAAAAATCAAGATCTGACTTTATTTTGTCAAACTTGTTACGTTAACAAAAACACCATTGTGTTTTTTAAATTTACTTTTTCCTTTCATGATAAAAGAAAAATTGCCAGACATCTACTTTGTTCTTGATTCTGTCAGTTATCAAATGAAATATATTGCCTGATAGAAAGACTTCCGACATCCAACAATATTGTCTATAGAATTAGGTTATCCACTTTGGCTTGTGCTGTCTTCATGCATGATCTTTATAAATATGACTTTGTGTGGTGTTCTGAATTTGAGCATATTCTTCAAGAGTGATTTCAATTTGTCTTGTTGGTGGAAGTCCGAACTGCCTAACTTTTTTGTTTGACACAAATCGGCAGGCGCTATCTGATGAAGCAAGCTTCTGGGGAGGATTTGGATTCTATGCCATATTAACTATGGTGTGCTGATTTAAAATACAGCCAGACAATATGATTCTTTTTCCTCGTGATTTAATGTATTCTCTTGAATATTTGGCATGGCTAAAACAATTTATTAAAAACAGGCTTATCTTGTAGCTGGGCTGAGTGGAGGTTTTGTGACATTTTTTGTGTGCGCATCCATGCTTCCTGCGTGGATATCCTTCTGCCTGGCAGTCAAATTCTTTGGACAACGGTCACTCAGGTTGATTGTGAATACTTATTTAATTGTAACCACCGCATGTACTACTTTTGTACAGATAAATTTGTGTCTTGCTTGATCTTTGGTCTTACGGCCCCCAATGTCATTTTACTCCCTTCACGTATAGATTTGTTTTGCATATTCAATGTTGTTATATGCATGCTATCATCTAATATTATTTCTTTTGGCAAGTGTTATTCATTTCTGTAATCCCTTTATGTTCTTTTGCTTTCCAGGTCAACAATGTTTTACATATTACCTCTAGTTCCATGCCTTGCATATTCTGTTTATTTTGGTGGCTTTCTTGTTCAGTTTCTGATAGAGAAGATGGGAATGATGGGTTCTCTTCCTCTACCATATGGTTAGTTTATACACACACACCCCTCATTAATTAAATTAATGTATTATAGATTGCCCTTTTTAATGTCTAGTATGATAAATAGACCATTGAGATGGAATCACTAAGCTTTATGCTGCTGCATTTGAATAAGTACATTTATAAGAAATGTTTGTTTAAAATCAAATGAAGTGTATATATGGGCTATCTTGCCGGAGGTTTCCTTTATTGGAACTCATCATTAATAGTATTAAAGCCAGCGATTTCACAATGCTCAAAATGTATGCAGCCTGACCAAATCTTTGTTGCAGGGCACTATGTTCCTGATATTATTGTGGCTGCATTAATTGGAATTGTGACTGGTTGGTGCACAGGCCCTCTAATGCCCATATGTGGACATTGGTTAGCCAGGTCATCCATCTTGCAATTTCTGCTTCAGCTTAGTGTGTTTGGTTTAGCTTTATCATCTCAGTTTTTTCCTTACACCACGTCTGCACCTAAGAGGATTGTTTTTCAGCATACTTTCCACACTGCAGGTATTGATTACCAGAAATGGTTGCCTTCTGTAGTAATGAATAAATCTTGTGAACATAACGTGTTATTTAAGTTCCTCTAATTCTTTTCTTTTCTATTATCATTGTAGCACTCCAAATATCCTTTTATTCTCTATTTTTTATCTAACTTCTAGCATTTTTCCTGTGATTTGGCAGGCCCAAGTCAGATTCTGGAATCCACTTATGATTTTTCTGTAACTGATTCCAATTCTTTACTTTTCCTTTTCAAACACTCACCTGAAGTGGCAAAAGAATTGAATGTTACTTCAGAGTTTTCATTTGAATCTGCATCAAAGTCTAAACGCAATGATTGGATGGTATGTTGGATGCCGATTTTATTATTTTCATCCTTTCTCACCAGCACTTTTTCATCTCACTTAATTCAAAGGGGAAAGAGTGAAACAATATTTTCGTGCACATTTATTTTTATTCTTAATCTATTTAATTAATGGACTTCAAGGTTGCGTCACATTCTTCAGTTGCAAAATATTGAGTTAATGTTAGCGGTTAGATTACTTATAAGAACACATTAGTATATGTTATGATTTGCCACTGCTATTTGATCTCATTCTCTTTGCAGGCTATTTTTCCAGTTTCTTTTCTCTTTTCAAACAGTCTGAAGTTCCCTGCACAAAAAGATGATATTTTGAAACAGTATGAATACTTTCCAGAATTGTCTATTCAAAATCCATCACTAAATTCTGAGAAAGGACCAAGAAGAGTTCACTTGGAGCTTTCTTTAGGGTAAGTAGATCATGTTGCTTGCTACTAGCGTGGTTAATCTACCTAGTAAAAAATAGAAGTTATGTTCCATATGATTTCATGTTTTTCTTTGTGGTGGCGTAGTGTGGAAATCTTGATTTAGTTGCTTCAAAACCTTTCTCATGTTGGTAGCATACAATAATAGCCAGTGCGTGAGAATTATTTCAGAGATTCAAATTATGATGTTAGTTGGATTACTGGTCTATTTTTATTTTATTTTTTCAACTTGGTTCGTTCTTACACATGTTTGTCTCCTTGGAGAATGTACTAATAGGGAAAAACGCTGTGATATACTCTGTTATTTGAGTCCATATAGTCTTTCTTTTTGCAGATATTATGTGATCTTTTTCCCTACAAAAATAAATTGCGTAACTTGTTTTAGCTGAAATTTGTTTTCTACACCACCTTGTGTTAACTGAAAACAGTTTAAGAAAAATTAAATATGAAAGTACTTAACTTTACTCTTTGTTTTCATGTATAACTGGATTTATTTTCCTTTTAGCTCCTTGCAAGAGGTCTGGGTTGCGGTTCTCAACATAACTGGTCCTTTATCAAGTTGGTCATTTGCAGATAATCTGCTTCCAGGTATGAAAACTGTTTACTTTAGGCTCAAAATTATTGTTACCTAATCACCCGAATCATGTCAAAAATTACACCATCCACATCATAGATGTCCAGTTACAAGCTTTACACTTGAAATATCTTGATGTGAGGAAAGGTGTTGAAAATCTTTGATTAATGTGACCATAACAGTAATGTATGAGTGGAGGGCAACACTCATTCCAAAACTAGCTTTTGAGTTAAGTTAGGTCCAAACCCAAAATTCTAAGAGTTAGGTGATATCTTTTCATTGCCTAATATAGCTTGCACTTGGTACAGGAACTGAAACCTTTGGTGGTGGTCCACAATCATATATATGTCGTCTTAGTGGTCCTAGTGATGGGAATTGGACCTTCTGGTTAGAGGTAAAATTTGATGCTCTTTTAACTTCTCTTTACTATAACAGTGTAACTTACTATTTTGTTTGATGATGCCAGGCTAACAGCTCTGAAGCATTAAGAGTGGACGTTGCAGTTTTAGACCAAAAGTTGGTTGATCCAATGAAGAGATTGAAGGATCTTTTCCCTGACTGGGTTGATGTTACGGCCTATTCAAGTTTTATGTCTAGCTATATCTTATAATTCTTAATAAACAAGTCTTGAAGGACAATTTATTTGTTTTAATACCACATTTGTATAGACTAGCCTTAGGAATTGATGTCATAACTGATCATTTAGTATGCTAATCTCATTTTCAGCGTAGAAGTTTATTCTTTACGCAAACGTTCTTACCAAAAAGAAAAAGAGTTGCATGGTATTAATAGATGCAAAACCAGAACTAAATTTTGATTCTTGATTCTAAATCTGGACTGGGGCATCAAGTTTAGCGAATACTTATAATTATTATTGATACTTTTCAGAAGATGGATGTTCATCGTGCCTTTGTCCTCTTCTTTTATCTTTACTTTTAAATAGTATCTCTGCAAATAGCATTTATACCGAAGATTGGAACTTGATTTTACAGATGAAAGTTGCTTGCGTGCTTGATTGATATACCTTGGCGATCATTGCACCTAATTTATATACCAAGCCTAAGGACTCAGTTTTTGGAAGAAAAGGAAGAAAATTTAGCATTTTTGACTAAATGCTGCCGTTGTCACTGTATGAAACTAATTGGCAAATCAATATCTAGTAGCGGTATACAACATGTGGAGATTATGATGGTACATGGAATTCAATCCAAAGTCAGTTCAATCAACTTCCATCTTTTGTATCATTTTTTGTAATCAAAATTGAGTTGTGATATATGAATGTAATTCTAGGTGTCTTAATAACACGAAGAACATACAATAATGAAGAATCTTGAATAGAAGGATTCCAATTTGTTATTGAGGAAGAGAATACTGGGTTACAACGAGGTATATTTTTTCTAGGTTAAATCATTTTATAGGTCTCCATTATCTCAAGTAGGTTTCCTTCTTTTTATTTGACTTAATTGGTTTTTTATTTTGAAAAATTTGTTACAATTAGGTTATTTCGGTTAGTAGTAATGATGTTAACTATGTGTCAGTGGTTTTTTTTTTAATTTTTTTAAAATTTAGTTTTAATTTATTAGTTTTTTTATAATTATTTTTTAAAAATTAAAAAATTGATGTGTCTATCTGACATTGTTCCACGTGGTAGAGATAATGTGATGTGACAGTTGCACTGTCACGTGTCACTATTGGATGTGAAAAGTCTTAATGTAGTCATTGTATTTGTTATTTTGTCTCAATTTGGTCCACTTTTCTTAAAACTAAATCAATTTCATCCCTATACCAAATTAAAATTTTATATAAATTTTACAGTATTTTTATTATAAATCATATTTTTAACAAAATTAAGTTTATTTAAATGTATATGTTTTAAATATTTCTACATCTATAATTAGGGATTGCAACGGAGCGGGACAGGGACGGGTTTCGTTATCCCATATCCATCCCCGCAGAAAAAATTCATCATCATCCCCATACCCTAACCCAACGGATACCAAACTTTTGTCCCATCTCCATTCCCACTGGGTAACAGGTATAATCTTGTACCCGTACCCGTGTTCTAACTACTTCAATATTAATTTTTATAAAAGAAACAAATACGATAAAGAAAACATAATATTATCAAATATTCAATATTAGGAAGATGATTGTTCCTTCCATATCAAATAATTTGAAATAAATTATAATTGTTTATATTTTAGATTAGAATACCAGATAAAATTTCATGAGAATCAAAACATTTATTAAATTTGCAAACTACAAACATTAATGAAACTTAGTTGATAAAATTAAAATGTATTTAAAAAAAATATAGAAGGAAAACAAATATTCAAATTAAAATATATTTTAAATGTTTGTTTACTTCAATTTTTTAAATTCTAATGAATCTCTTTTTTATACACTAATAAAAGTTATAATACATCACTTGATAAAAATAACACAAAGAACAAATAATAAATATAATAATAAAATTTTGACATAGATTTTGTATCTTTTGAACTTCAATATATGTTGGATAGTAACAAAAAAATATTCATAGCAATTACATTAAATTTTTATATTGTAGCAAATAAAATTTATTTATACAATTAAAGTTAAAAAATTACAGTATAATTAATAATGAGTTAGAAAATAAAAAATAATTAGATAGAATATATCGAAATATTATTCTACATGATGAAAATAAACAATAAATAAAAATATTAAAAAATTAACAAATGTGTGTCTCATAAATAATTTGAGAAACTATTGAAAAAAAACGCACAAAGAAAATCAAATGTATAATTAAGGGTATGATAAGATGAAAAATACTTTAGAGATCTAAGAAAAATTTTCAAATATCAACATATATACTCAATGATTGAAAAATAATGAAAATTATGTTAACGAAACAAAAGAGTTCTTCAAATTAAACAAAAATTAATAATAATGAGTAAATAATTTTTTTTATATTGGAGATGCGAATGACTTTTATGACAAACCAAATAATTAGAAGAAATAAAAAATATAAAGTGTATATATATATATATATATATATATATATATATATATATATATTTATTTTTTTTTTTATATAT
>Ga0214545_1001043_pt1 | contig 49738 bp, 22 predicted proteins | sample CNSS4metaG_FD_160064 | JGI IMG/M metagenome (GOLD analysis project Ga0214545, IMG submission 160064) | Root nodule microbial communities from cowpea collected in UCLA plant growth center, Los Angeles, California, USA - CNSS4 | ecosystem: Host-associated > Plants > Roots > Nodule | place: USA... | reverse complement strand
CATCTTCTCTTCTATCCAGAGCCATTTTCTCCTTCATTGAATTCTTGTGAGTGTTTTTTCTCTCTACTTTAGTTGTTTCTTTTTCTCCACGAATAATTTTGAGTTTTAGCTTGTTATAAACCTAACTTCAATTTTCGAAACCTAATTTCAATTTTTATGTTCAGATTATAAATCATTATACGTTAATATTGATTATTGGTTTCGTACTCCTTTTATTCATAGTTTTTTTTGTTTTTCCTTGAATGCAATATGATAAATAAATGTTAACCTGAACCTGCAGTATTGGGGAGGAAGCGTTAGATTGGATATATTTGTGTATATGAGTGTAAAACTTAGGTTTAAGTTAGCTCTGTTTACAAGACATGTTTAAAATAATTTTGAAAGCATGATCTTAGAATTTTTCTTTAAGTTATTAATTGGAATTGTCACTATTGTGTTTTAAAATTTTCTAGTTTGGATGCAATATATGTGATGGTGAGTGGGAATGTAATTTGTCAAGAGAATGTCAAATTTATTCTATTATGTTCAAAATTCTCAAACGACTTGAAAATTAAGAACATGTTTATAATTCTGAAAAAAATGTTATTCATAAAGGAACCCAAGTAGAAGAAGGGTTGAACCTCTTACATAAAGAAGAGGGAATAGATGTTCCAGACAACAACATTCATATTTCTTCAAGTTTCTAATTTGTTATTTTCTCATTTCCATCCTATATTTTTAGATCACCCTTTCAAAAATTTTACAGCTTCTACAGATATCCGTATAAGATGAGGAGCATATAAACATTTTGTTGCTCTGGATGATGATCAAATTGTTCTTCTAGTGGAGGCAATAACAACATATCCTCATCTTTGGAATGCTTGCGAGCAGTTTAGTTAGTGTTTCAAGCTTGGAGGTTGAAAAAATGTTTTGTTATTTTTTGTGAATGTGGATTTTCTGTTTCTCCTTAAAATACATTTGGTAGCATATGCAATTCTGACAAGGTTGATAACATCCATTTTTGAGTTTTTTGTTCTTCGGCTTTAAGTTTGTTACACAGGTGTAGTAGTGGGGACGTGGTACTAGATTCCCAAGCTGTTGAACAAGGTGATGGGCCTAACATTAGCTTCGACGAAGGTTCTAACTTGGAAATTTAGTTTGAGACACATCTTATATAAAATGTTATGCTTATGAACATGTTTATAATTCTGAAAAATGGGAGAGAAAAATTCATGGTGTCCCGGTTCTTCTTGATCCTTCATTGAAAGCATTGGTGTAACATCTATAACTAGTGTGCAATACATTATACATGTTCCCTTCTGAATAAAAGAAGAAGAAATCTTTACATAAATAATTAAGATTCAACTGTTTACAACTTTTCTTCTTTCAACAATGTTATAGCAGCATATACATGCTTTCTTTGGGACACAGATGATGGGGAAAGCTGAAATTTAGAGGCAGAGCCATGTTCAAGTGATATTCTGCAGAAAAAGGTGCCAAATAAATGCGTGTGGTTGCTGGTGAATTAAGAAACTACACACATTGAACATATCTAAGCATCAAGTTTAACTCATACACAATAAAGAAAACCATATTATTTATTATGCATTTCTTTGGCCTTTATTTTTCTAGAATAACATGTATCTAATGTTGCAGCAGGACAATAATAGCTTATGATTTATGATTATGTTAAAAAAACTCAACTAGTTAAGATAGATTTCTATCCATAATTAGTGTTGCAGTCATTGAGAGTGTACCCTGTTTAATTCATGGACCATATTCTAATCTATTATAATACTATATATTGTGCCCATCCTTTTTACGTCAAAGAGCTAATTAGGGATAAAAATTTCTCCTGTAGCCACACGAATAATTATATGAAAAAACCTGCACTTTATTTTATCAAGATGAAGTTATGTTAACAATAATATAATTAATAACAATGATAGAGACAACATAATACTATCACTTCTTTTAATTGCGTTCCACAAATTTGTAATGGAAATTGTAGTTTGAAATGTCCAAGCTCACGTACAATAATTTCATTTTTTTGTTAAAAATATATTAGCAAAAGATATATAGTTTACTAGATTTGTAAGAAGTTTCTACAGGAATAATGTAGTGAAAGAAATTATAAATTGCTCATTTTAACAAATATTACAAAATAATTGACCATACATATAGTTTTATTTAGAAAAATTAAATTTCATCACATTTTATTTCTGCAACTTCATTGCAGTGTTTGCAATATTAGGGATCCAAGAAATTTTTATGTGGCCAACATTGTTTTTTATCTAACGATCTAAAAACGAAACAAGGAAATCTAGTTGTTGTTGCGGTCATGGGAGAAAACCTACCTCAAAGTGGTTATGAAGTATAAGGGTTATGTGAATTTATTATTGATAAGAACAATGTAATTATCAAAATATATTGATAAATAGATTTTAGATTTTTTTAATTTCAAAATATATTGAAAAATAAATTTTAGATTTTTTTTATTTTAAAAAAGTCATAATTTAGTGGCGGTTCCAACCGCCGCTAAATTTTTATATCTTTTGAACTTCCTGACGATTACAACTACCACTAAATAATAAATAATTTTTTAAAACTCTAAATTTAGAGGCGGTTAAAACTGACTTTAATCCTCTTAGTGGTGGTTATTTCGGCGATTATAATAATTGACGCTATAGTACTTTTGTGGCGCCAAATTCTATGTCGGTTAATTAACTGACGGAAAAGAAAATAATGGCGGTTAAAACCGCCACTAAATACCACTTTTAACCAATGTTAAAATTCAAAATTTTAATAGTGTGATATTTAAATTGGTAAATACAATAATAACATGATCACTAAAATTAATTATTAATAAGATATTGAAACATTGTTGTTAATGCAATACTATCCACATTTATAGATACATTACTCTATAAATGTATGTGTCATATGCGATTTCAAGAAAAACTAAATTTTTCTAAAATTTATAATATAGTAAGTCGATATTAGAGGGCACAATTTTAATTATATTTAATCTTTAGTATTATTCATTTTACAAATTGATTTGGTGATTCAAGTTTTCAAAAATAGTAATAAAAAATTTAGAGCACCGAAAACACAAAATAAAATCAAGAAATCAAATGCATTGCTCGAAAGTTAAACTATTAGAGAATGAAAGTATTGAAAATTAAATTGCTGAAAATTAAAGTCAATGAATTGAAGGACAAAAACATTAAAAAACAAAAAAATTAAAGAGCAGAAAATTTAATTGTAAGAAACTAAAGAACAATAAGAACATAATATATAAATAAATCAACCACAAATTTAAGAACAAAACAAACAAAAAATCTTTTAAATTGAACTATTTTTGAACATGTGAATTGATCCTCATTGTTGAACAATGCAAACGTGACAGAGAAAATAGAAATGTGAAAAAAAAAATATGAGAAAAAAAAGAAGAAGAGAGGACAAAAAAGAGAGAAAATAAAGAACCAAAAACTCTAAAATTTTGCAAATAAGTTTTATATATATTTTATTAGTACATTGGAGGTCTTATAGATCCTAAATGATTTAAAGTTAAATTGGACCTAATTTGGAGTTCAATAAAGTTTCTGATCCCAATCACATAAGATAAGTCAATTCAAGTAAAAAACTAATATACAAGCTTTTGTAAACAATTTTTTAGTAAATATTCCTTAAATTCTAAAAATTATAAAAAGTAGTAAAAAAGTTCAAATTCAGCAAAAAATATATAAAATTAAAATTTTGAAAGTGTAGAATCTGATACAACTATAACCAATCTAAAATGATATCTAAAAAATATTTATAACTGAAATAATAAGTGAAAATAAGATAAGTTAAAAATGTAAAATTATTATAAAATCTAATTTATTACTAAAAAACTAAAATGAACTGACCACAGAAAATAAAATATTTAAAAAAATATAATCACTATATAATAAAACTATAAAAATGTATAAAAAATATATCTTATCATTCACCTATATAAGTTTCCATTTGAACACGTACACCTTTAATTCGTTGTTTATACATCATTATTCTATTGAAGACATCAAACAATGTCAAACAACACTATACATATAAATGAGAAATAAAAATGAAACTCTATAATACAATAATAGTGTATCATAAAATAAATTACTCATAATGTATACAAGTTCATGATATTTTGCTTTATACTTCAACTTTTTTATCATTAAATTAGCTTTTAAGTATATTTTATTAATCAAATATTATTTTTTCTATCTTCAATCACGTTAATTAGAAATAACACAAATCTATTATAATATATAAATAAAAAATATTTTTATCTTAAAAGATACTTTTGAAGAAATGAATAATTAAACCTATATTCATTTCTCCATACAATATTAGAGTTTTATATTAATTAACTTATTATCTCCTTCAATATCAAATCACACTTCCATACATATATCTAATCATACTCAATATATGTCCATGTTTCAAAAGAAGTTTATTTTAGATCTAATTTTGGACTAGAAATAAAGTGAATAAGTTAGACTTAAACACTATTTGTTATCATCCATTATCAATTTATATAACACAGTGTCATTAAAACTAATAATACATGAAAATTGAAAAAACAAGTGTTCACGCGCCAAACAACTTTGAAACAGTATGTATAACGTAAGGATTATTTTGTTTGTCTGAACGTGACTGCTGCAAAGTCTCGCAACGTAATAAGATGTTTGTCAGAAACTTCTGACACATCTTTCTCTCTCTCTTTCTCTCTCCACTCTCTTTCTTCCAACTTACAATTGAAGTAAATGGAGGCAAGTGCAGAAGCACTTCCGTGCCCAGCTTACCCTTTTTCAAATCCTCTTTTAACATTTTCTCATTCACACAGAAAAAGTAAGAAAAAGAAGCTTTTTTCCCCTTCATCATCACTATCAGAGACAGACCCTCTAAAGAAAAAGAAGAAAAAAGCCCTCATGTGAATGTGACAATGGAAGCTAAGCCTCTTAGGATTGTTCCCTCTTCACACAACACTTCTGGTTTCTCTTCCACTCTCTCTACTTTCCCCCATCATCACATGTTCTTCATTGCCACCTTTTCTATTCTTCTTCTTTTTTGTTTTGTTTTTCTTATTTTTGTTCTCAAGTTTGTGTCTTTTTTTGAGGGGTAGGAGGTGGACCCCGGAAGAAGATTGACATTGGACACGCGATGAGAAATGGTGGTGCTGCTGGTGGTGTTGATGTTGAGAGAAGGAGGGTTTTTATGGTCAAGGAAGAGAAAGAGAAAGAAAAAGAGTACTCTTCCAATAGTGTTGAACTTCATCTTGGGGTTGATGCTTCTCATTCTGCGCCACCAGAAATAAACCATGTGATCACTGAAGCTCAGAGGCGTGAGCTTCACCACCAAGTTTTCATCTTCAACCACTTGGCTTATAAACTTCCTCCTCCTCATCACCGTGTGCAATTCCCAAGCAACATGTCAGGTTTGTAATAAATAGCCTTTGATCAAGTTATCATTTATAATAAAGTTTTACCCTTTAAAAAAACTGTAATGTAATGTTGCGTTTATTATAGGATGAATCAGTGCCTTGTTTGATTCTGTTTCTGGAATGAATTGTTACATAGAAACTCCCTATTTCTTTGGAGTTAATTGTTGGCATTGTTTTTGTTTTGTTTGGTGCCAAGATTTAAGCAAAATGCTCTTACTAGTAGATTTACTTAGTTTTGGATACATTTGGGATTTAAATATGTTCAAAGGTAGGCTTACTTTCATAACTTTTGATGCTAAAAGGGTATGTTTGTTGATGTACTTGTAAGGTAATGATGAGTTTGTATGTTCAAAGTGGATTTACTTAGTATTGGGATCCATTTGGAATTTTGATATGTTTAAAGGTAGGCTTAGTTTCATATCTTTTTTGATGCTAAAAGGGTATGTTTGTTGATGTATTTGTAAGATAATGATGAGTTTGTTTTGTATGTTTTGTTCATTGGTTTTGGTTACAGAATACAGTTTCCTTGGTTTTGATCATGGGAATGTGGTGGATCCAGAACCTCATAGGTGCAGAAGAACTGATGGAAAGAAATGGAGATGCAGTAAGAGTGTAGTGCCTGGTCAAAAGTACTGTGAAAGGCACATGCATAGAGGTAGAAATCGTTCAAGAAAGCCTGTGGAAACATCTCAAGTTAACTCTCCTTTGGCATCAAAACCTTGTGGCAAGTCACCTACCAAATCAGCCTCAAAGACAAGATTTGAAATTTCAAATCCAAACCTCACCATGGCAATGCAACCTAGTGAAACACCTTCCAGCACCCCATCAAGGAGCCTCAGCATTGACAATTGCTCTTCCATGAACAGGTCCCTCATGGTGTTTCCTTCGGCCTCTGCGGCGGCATTCCCGGGCTCCGGCCTTGCCACTGCCGGTGCTCCTAAGGCGGCGGATAACAAAAGTTGCCTAAAGATGTGCCAGAAAGATAACCAGTCCAAGAGCCGTGTCAGTAACAGCACAGGCAATAGAAGTGATGGGAAAGGAAGCATTGTTGTTGGTGATTCTAATAGCATCTCTACTGGAATAAGCTTCTCCCCAACAAGTGTTCTTCAAGGTAATTTTGATGTAGTTGGTTGCAATAGTTTATGTTTTTTTCACTACATTTTGTAGGACTATAGAATAACAGACACATCCCCATTCTTTCAACAAACTCTAAGCCAATCAAACATGTTCCATGGAGTGGGGTCAGTGACATGACTCTGTCATGTCATGTTTCACTTGATCATGAGGCCTCATGTAGCTCAAATGTTTCTTAATAGTCTCTCTCCCATGGTCCTACCAGTCCCTACTAACACAAAACAGAATCAATAGCAATATAGCATCATATCAAGCATGTTCTGTCCTATTTACTGTCATGCTTTTTCTGTGGGGCCTAATTCAAATTTTAGAATCTCATGTAGTTGACATGGTCGTTAAGTGTACTAATAATTGTGTGCTCAATTAGTCAAGAATCTAGATGCACTTCTCCAAAACTTACTCCTAACTTTACATGCACATAAGACACCCTCATAGATACTGGTCCTTTTTCTGCTTAGAATTAGGTGTGTTCCACAAAACGCACTTATTTTTCTACACTGTTTGAGATTGTTGGTCTTCATCATGTTAAGATACAAGTCCAGAGAAGCTGAATCCTTTAGTTTGAATCACTTGTTGGAGGAGATGTAAACCAAAGATTAGTTCTTGAGTAGAGTTATGCAAAAGATTCATTGACAGATTTGTAAATATCAACATTCCATTTTAAGAATAAGGGTGAACACTGTTTACTGTCAGAAACTACAATAGCAGCATGAATGTAAACGCCATGTGAATGATTGCATTTACATATATTATTAAATAAGTTAAATATATTTTTCGCCCTCAAACTATTATAGAAAATTGTGTTTTGCCCCTAAACTAAATTATGAAGTATTTCATCCTTACTTTTTGTGAAAGACATATAAAACACCTTACATGTTATTTATTGGAACAGATGTTATACATGATTATCATAGAGTGAAGGGATGAAATACTTTATAATTTATAATTTAGTTTAATGACGAAATACAATTTTTTTGTAATAGTTTGAGAACGAAAAACATATTAACCCTTATTAAATGATGCAAGTAAAGAAAAGTTAGTTTATCCCTGCTAAAAGCCTTGACTGTGGTGGAAAAGCCTTACTCCTTCCAATCCCTATCCAAGGGATATGTATTACTAGAACAATTCTATTTTAAGAATGGGAGAATTATAAATATAGATCATGTCAAACATTTAAATATGATTGATCTAATGATCTATATATTGTTCTTATTTCTCATAATAACCATTTTGTAACTTCCTCTTATCCATGTTAAAATTCAGCAATTTCCCGACTTACATTCGTTGAGAAACAACAAAGAAATACTATGTTGTGCATCTTTAATGTGTTAATGTTATATTACTAACTTACAAGAACAACCTTTCATGTGAAAACTGATAGAACATTGTTGGTTTCTTTTGGCTGCCATTTTCAGTTTTTGGTAACAACCCTTCTTACGTGAATGACAAAACCAACAACACAGAATCTGCACCGGACCGGTGCCGGCGAACGGACGGCAAGAAGTGGCAATGCAAGAGTGTTGTTCTTCCTGGTCAGAAGTACTGTGCCACACACATGCACAGAGGTGCTAAAAAGCGTTTTGCAAGCCATGAAATAGCAGCAGCTGCTGCTACAACCACCACAACTACTTGTTCTGCCGTTACCATTGCGCGGTTGCCGAACTCTCCGGCCACAACCAACATGCAGAAAGAGGATTCCGCAATTCCAAGCACAAATCTTTCCATGTCAGTTCCAGCAAGTGCTCAATGCAATGGGAAAGGCTCTAGTAACAATGACACTGATACCACCATCAGTGACACCTTGCAAGAGTGTAGCTATACTTCTTTCTGAGACATGCTTTTTTTCTTCCTTAATCCTGCTTCATGAACAAGTAGCTGTTGTAACATTTGAGATCAATTATGTGTGAAGTGAACAAAGATCTCCATGAAGAAAAAATTCAACCCCGTGTTTTTTATCTTTTATCATGTCGTCTTCACAAAGTGATAGATCAAATTAAAGTGGACTCGTACAAGAGAGCTTCAGTGGGTTAGACTAATCATTAGCATTGGTTAAATTCTTCATTTCTTCTTTTGAACAAGTGAACTGGATTTCTCCTTTTTGTTTCCCATAAGAGTTTGACATCAAGTTCACTAAAGTAGCATAATTATTATTAATTACTATATTTGTGTTTGTTTTAGGGTTTAATATTTCTGCTATGCTTTTAGGTGTTCATTGTGGAATGGCTCTTAACAAATTTATTGGATAAGTGTTTGTCACACAAATGATAAACATCAATAGAGAGAAACATCAAATAAGACAAGTAGAAGGTGAAGACAGTATATATATAAAGAACACAAACATGTAATATATTAACACAAATAGCATAATATATTAAAATAACACCTGGTCAAACATGTTCAACATCTAAAACCATGAAAATATCACATCTCCAATATAGTTTAAATGCATGTTACATGTATTGTACAACCCATAGTAATCAACAACCGCATCCACACCAAACAAAACAATATTATTAGGCTATGTTTTCTTCATATTAAGCTCAAAATTCTTTGTAAGTGGAACAATGAGCAATGCTAATTTGTCAAACACAAGAATATGCTCCCAAAACAACTTACAAACATCATCCAACATTATGTACTACTGCTTAGAAAGATCAAAACCAAACAAATTAAACAACATATAATTAAAAATCATAAACCAACAATAATAAATGAACATACCTTTAATGGGCATAACTTCACTACAAAATATTTAAAAAAACTTAATGAACACAAAGATTCAACGGACAAAACAAAATCTCTTGGAATAAAATATTCAATTTCACGCCAATATAAAGTAAAAGCATGTAATTTAAATTTTCTATCACCATATAACATAATTACATGTATAATAAATTTCATTCAAATTATAAAATCCTAATATTTTATAGGAACCACGAAATTTTTTCTCAATATCAATATCTAGTATTTAATTTAGACGTATTAAAATAATACTATTTAATTTAATTTAATTTGTTATCTAAAAAATACTCATAATTAATGATATTTTCCTTTTCATATTTTCAATTCAAAATAATTATATTCATTTTTAATACAGGTTAAAAAAAATTAAAAGAACCGACCCGTGCCTAATACGTTTGAAAGTTAAACGAAGTATAAAAATACAATATTAAAATAATATCATTGGAAAAAAATGGCGTCGCCCGGACTTGAACCGGAGACCTTAGTGTGTTAGACTGACGTGATAACCAACTACACCACGACACCGTATGTTTAAAATTTGCAAAGTATTAATTTATTCATTAAATACTTAAAACTATCCTTCTTAAATATGACATCATATTATGATTTATAGATAAAATAGTAAAATTAAAATTTGTATAAAGCTTTCATTAAATAAAAAATATTTTTTTTTCCAAAATAATCTTAAATGTAAGAAGTAAAACAAATTGATAAAAATATCTGAAACCGAAAATCTTCTATCAATTAATGGTAAGAAAATAATGTCAACTGGCCAGGCACGTCAAATATTTTGGTGAAACCATTGGAAAACTTTTTTTACTCAGAAAATCTGAGTAAAAGTAAATTTTTTCCTGTAAAAAGTCTTACCATGTTCTCTTTCTTCAAATCATAAGTAATGTATAAGAAAATAGAGTTCGGTTTCGCTCTTTAATTTTTGTTATTTTTTTTTTAAATTAAAAACACATTATTTTGATATTTTAAAAATAATTTTAATATATTTTAAAATTTTAAAATTAATAATTATCAATATATTTTAAAGATACAACGTTGAATCGACAGATAAAAGTTAATAGAAAATCCAAAATCAAAAATGAACCATAAACAAAAATTTGAAATCGCAAGTGATATTATGATTTTTTTTCTCATAATTTATTTTAATATATATTCCTTTCCCGTATACTTATTTAATTATTGTAAATAATAAATTAATAATTTTAAAATTTGTATTTTCATTGTAAATATTTGTAGTTTGGAAGTTGAATAGGTGCAGTTGAAGGCATGGATGAGATTGATAGCAGCTTTCACAGGCATCCAATTTTGTCTTACTCCAAAGAATCACATTGCCATGTGCCTTTTGAATCTATTCTTCCTCAATATTGAAATTGTTGCTTCTGAAATTATGTGTTAATTTGTTGCACTTTCTTTTAGGCCTTGAGCTGCATCTACTCTGCAACCTAGTGAGTCAGACACATGACTCTGGCATGCCATCTTTCACTTCATCATGAACTCTCATATCTTACTACACTTTCTTCACTCTCCAATTCTATAACAAATTCCCACACACACAAAGGAATCTCATGAATGTGTATCGAGTTGCGAAGAAGTACATAAAATAAATAATTAATCTAAAAATATGAAGTTAATACAACTCTAAATCTATTGAGTGAACGATAAACTTTGATAATTGTGTGTCAGGAGAGTAATTGTACACTTAGAATGACAACGTTAAATTTGTTATCGTTATAGAATAAAGCAATACAGTTAATAATAATAATAATAATAATAATAATAATAATAATAATAGGGTTAAATGTGTTTTTTTTTCCATTAACGTTAGTAAATTTTAGAATAGTTTATTTTGAAATTTTGGACCAATTTAGTTCTTCATCTTTCGAAATACGTGAATTTAATCATTTTAATCAAATTTTGTTGAATTTATTTGACATTTCAAGCACGTTTTAATATAGTATTTGAGTTAACATTAAAACAAAAATATGTCAAATAGTGTAAACAACTCAAATACAATCCTGAAATGCGTACGAAACATCAAATAAACCTAACAAAATTTGATTAAAATGACGAAATCTACGTATTTCGAAAGATGCAGGACTAAATTGGTCCATAGTTTCGAAATTGACTAATTTCAAAATTCACTAAAAGTTAAGCGACAAAAAACATATTTAATCCTAATAATAATAGTAAAGACTAACGAGTCATACAAGTAATTATAGCAAATTAATAGACGAGTATCAATATACGAGTATCGATTCATAATAGTTATATATTTTTATTTAATTTTTAGGTTAAAATATTTCATTGGTCCACGTTTTTGTTCTAAAATCTCAAATAAGTCTTAAGATTTATTTATTTATTTAATAGGTCTCAAATAGGTCTTAATAGACATGTAGCACAATATTTTCTTAATTTGCAAATGATGAAATTGAAAATTGAAAAAAATGGATTGAAATGTAATCAAAATAACAAATATATAGACCAAATTGAGATTCAGACAATGACTTGACATGTGTCACCTTACTAACTTGACATGTAGTACAATATTGACATGACACGTGACATGAATAATTTAAAAAAAAAATTAAGAAAATTAAAAACAAATAAAAAAATTCAAAAACATGAGGAGCTGACACATGACACATCCTTAACATCGTTAACACCATACTAACGAAATAGACTTAATTGTTACACATTTTAAAAAATATGGACCTAATTGAGACTAAAAAGAAATTTTAAGACCTAATTGAGATTTTGGAACAAAAATGTGGACTAATAGAGTATTTTAACCTAATTTTTATATTCTTATTCATCGATATGTTTCCACTAAAAGAAATTAGGCTTAATTAGTGATTTAGTCATCTAATTTTTTATTTTAGTTTATTATTAATTTGGTCTCAAATTGGAAAAAATAAAATTGAATTATTTAAAAAAATGACTAAATTGAATAAAAAATAATAAGAGGACTAAATTGAACATTTTTAAAGAATTGGATGTCAAAATTGAACTAAAAAAATAATGCCGAGACTAAAATGACCAAAGTAGTGTGAACATTGAAACTTTTTCAATTTTTAGAACCAAATTAAAACCAAAAATTCATAGAAAAGAACAAAATTTATTTAGAATTAAACATTGAACATATATGCAACCTTGTATATAAGATTGAAGTCCATGGAATGCAACTTCTCTAGTTTGAGTTGGGAGAAGATGCAAAGCAAAGATTAGTTGTTGAGTGGAGTTATTGAGAAGACACATTTGGAGTAGCATAAGAAGAAAGATCATCTAAAGCAACATATGAATAAAGGGGAAAATACAGATTATAAAGTTATATCATGCAGTGTCTTATATGAATTATTAAAATTAAAGTAAGTAATTGGATTATCACTTTAAAACATCATGCATATTTATTTATATTTATGATTTATTGTAAGAATTTAGCAAATGTTCTGACTGTATTAACTCCTCTCTATCCATATTAAATTTAAATTATTGCATGTACATGAAGTTTCTGTAACTATGTGGGAAAAAGAAAAGTAGGACATGAAAGAAAGTTCAGCTTACAGTAAAATTGAAATGAAGAAAAACGTAAAATGTAAATATTAGCGTCGCCCGAACTTGAACCGGAGATCTTCAGTGTGTTAGACTGACATGATAACCAACTACACCACGACACCACATTTTTAAAACTTTTAATTAATATATTTGACCCATAAATAAATAAATAGTAAATTCCAAAAACTATAATGTACTAACAAGTTGTTCTAAAAGTAAAAACTTGAAAAGAATAATATCAGCCACATCTCGTAACACCTAAAAAATAGGTGTTTTTAGATGTATTTTATTTTATAATATATCGTTCATTTGCGTAAAGAAACTTAATTTATATTTATTTAACTAATACTATATGAAATAAAAATATATCACTAAAATATATTGTTAATCATACATAATATTTAAGTTGTTAAAAATAAATAAATAAATATATATATATAATAAATAAATAAATGTATGTATGTAAGAGAAATTTGTTTATATTTTTACCACAAGCTAAAGATATATCTTAATTTGAAATACATCATAAAAACTGGTTAAACTAGATCATTTGATTTAACAAAATAAAAAAATTATAATAAAAATTAAGGTAGATTAATCTTATTGTTATAAAGAAATAAGAATGATTATTTTTCTTATCTCAAACTTTTTTATAACATCTCAAAATTTACGGCATAATTATTCAAATGAATTTGTAATCGAATGAAATAACTTCTAAAAATTTTAAATTTGCATGAATAATAACTAATAATGCAAAAAAAAAATCAAGTTGATACAAAAAGAAATTTATGTATGTATATTGAGTCCAAGATGTTATACTTATCATTATCAATATTTTATTAAGCATATCTATTTAATTTGAGTTCAAACTCATCATTAAACTTGTCATAGTCATCATTTCAAGTATCCTGGACCCTTAAATGATATCATTATACCTTCCGAGTCATAATGGTCTTACATCAATATGGATAGTGTCATTAGGTCGTAAGCTTGCACAAATACAACGTGTGCACTACACCACCTTCTTCGTCTAAAAGCATAGTTAAGAGAACAAAAAAGAATAGAATGTGAGGCCTGTGATTTATTTTTACACGGCTAACCATGTACATCAATCGAGGGAAACCATGTCACCATCCTCTATTCTCCCAAGTCTACATGATCTTTCTCTAAACTCTATACCATGTGTATCTATCTATCTATCTATCTATCTATCTATCTATCTATATATATATATATATCCATAAAGTCCTTAATGACATTATATTTTCCCATTCTCAATTTCATTCACTATAATTTATTTTGCAATCATTCTTTCACATTAAATTTACATACAATTCTTGAAACTAAAACTTATTCACAAAGTTTTGGCAACATAATTCCCAAAATTTTTAAACAGTTAAGATTACACGACAACTAATGCAATTCATATATGTATGATATATATGACTATTTTAGTGTTTTGCTTATACATTTAAATCCTTCATCCATTTTGATTTAAAATATTATACAAGGGTGTCGTTCAAGAAAAATAGTATAAACACAACAAATTAAAACCAAAATAATAATTACAAAAGAAAACATATGTATTTTATAACTAAAACAATAAAATTGTTTTATAATTTTTAGTAAGGACGAGTATTGTTTGTTGAATGTGATAACCAACTACACCACGACAACACATGCATTAAGTCTACAATTAGTATCTGTTTTGTTGAAAAGTAAATAATTAGTTTCAAAAAAACAAGTTAGCTTCTAAAAGTAAAAGGAAAACATGATAAAATGATGGTTTTTTTTTTTCATACTAGGCATTTAACTCAGGCTAAATACAAAATTAGGCATCTTTTAAAACAAATACATATTTAGGCAAAACATGCTGCCCCTATACGATTTATGAAAAGCAAAAACGTATATCCCGTAGAAAATTTCCCCTTAAAATGGAACGTGGTGGGCCCATGACGATTTTAAAAGAGAAATCGTGTACAACCCAAACGATTTCTAAATAGAAAATGTGTAACCCCAACACGATATCAACATATAATCGATTACATTCGAACAATTTGGATTTCCAGTATTGTGTAATCGATTACAAATGTCGAAGTAGAACTCTAAACTCATGTTCCATTTCGTTTCTTTTCTGTTTGGAAGCTTCAGTTATCCTTTAACCTTTGTTAGGGTCTTAGTTTTCACCTCCTTTGGTTCTGTTTTCCAGCTCCGTAAGTTGTAATCATGTTGTGAAGCTCTTCCTTTGGGGCTTATTCTTGGGTTAGCACCTGTCAAGGTAAGGGAAGTTAGAACTGCTTCTTTTCTTTGAAATGGATTGTACATATTTTCGTTCTGGAATGTGCTGAGTTTGTTTGATTAATATCAATGGATGTTGTAGAAGTTTGTTTTTATTCATTATTTTGGTTGATGTCTCATTTTTTTTATTAGCTTGTTGTATTTCGTTGTTTTATTTAAACTTCTAATCTTATTATCAGAAATTATGTGTTTTCCACGTGAGATATTGTTTGGATTTCAACAATATTTGTCGTGGTCTTGCTTTTTATCGAGAAATCTTAAAAATATAAGTTAATGATGAGGGGCATCTCATATGTGCATTATGTAGTTAATTGCATTGCATGTCTATAATGTTGTAGAATAATTTCATTTGCACGTCTATAATCTTCCTAGAATAATGATGTTATGAAATTGAGGTTTTTTTTTCTTAAGTGAATTAAAGTTCTTAATTTCCTAAATTACATTTCTCCCTCTCTATTTTGAATTGTGCACCCTTTTTCCTTGTGAGATGAATGAGTTGCAATTGTTTTTTTGATAATACAAATCTCTTAACAGTGAATCATTGTGGAAGAACTTCTCATCGATACTGTATTCCTTTGCAATTTATAGTTACCAACTAATTTTGAGCATCCTATCATTGGTTTTAATATTGGCGCTACCCATTTTTCTACATTGCATACTTTTCGTAAAATGAAGGCTCTAACTTCGTTAACCGTTGGATCAAGCTGAAATTTTAACAGCTGAACCTAGACACATAGTTCTTGACTTTGACCGGTCGAATCTTGAATCAGAGTATGTAGTGAAAGCAGTTTTTATCGCAAGGACCCTGTAGTTTTGGTTGTTGACAACATTGACCTATGTTGCTTGTTTGGTACATAACTTTCTCTATAGTTATTCAATTAAGTTGTTTCTTTTTGCATTTGGTTCTTGATTCAATCATCTTTTATTTGAATGTAAATACAAAATTTTTGAAGCTTTACACAAGCTGCTTTTTTTATTTCCAAAATCCCAAATTGTTTGCATAATGTGTTGTTAAGTTGGATTGGATAAAAATTATAAGAATTATTTATTTTCCAAGAGATACATATGTTGTATGGTTTTTAATATGTGTTTTCAAATGCTTGTGCGAGAATATAGGAGATTCCATGGGGGAAATCCTATTTGATTTAATTAGTAGTGTATTCATTGATGTAAGGAGTCGGTACTGGAGGTTTATCCTAATACTCTAATGGTCATTCAAGACTCATGTAGAGTGGAATAAGTCATGTGATGAGAGGGGCAGGAGGTCTTGTCTTCAAGAAAATTCCCAAGGTTCTTATGACGATTAAAGAGACTAACCTTGTATGGTAGGGTGAATCCCATTGACAATGACTCTGCAATTCTTTTGAGTGTTATATATATATATATATATATATATATATATATATATATATATATATATATATATATGTGTGTGTGTGTGTGTGTGTGTGTGTGTGTGTATTTTTTTTTTTTTTTGCATTTAGCATACCCTTTCTCTTCTTGTGTTATGTTTTCTTGTGGTGTTTTCTTTTTTGCAATGATCACAAAATATTTGGTGTGAGTAGATGTGGGAGCTCGCGATGTGTATATTTCTTTTTCTTTTTGCATTTAGCATACCCTTTCTCTTCTTGTGTTATGTTTTCTTGTGGTGTTTTCTTTTTTGCAATGATCACAAAATATTTGGTGTGAGTAGATGTGGGAGCTCGCGATGATCATAGTGGTGATGGAGATGTTGTAGTTTAGTTAGGCTCGTTGAATTTTGCTCTATGATGGAGTCCCTTTTTAAGTATTGTTATCTTGTAGTTTCTTGCCCTGTGAGCAAATTTTCAAATTAAACTAATCCGTGTTTAAATTCTGTTTATGGCATGTGTTTTGTGTCTTAGTTTTCTTATTCAATATATTTTAGATGACCGTAAAAGGTTAATTCTAATATGCTTCTGCCTTGGCTCTACTTTATTATGATTATGCGACTTTTTATTTATTAGATTTATCTATTAAATGGGACGTCACATGATTAGTTATGATTTATGCAAATCTAAATTTTTTAAAAATTGCTTCATTAATTCAATTACAAATTCATTTGAATAATTATGTTGTAAACTTTATGATGTTATAAAAAATTTTTAGAGGATAGAGAAAGATTCACTCTTACTTTCTTTATTTTTGAGGAGAAGAAATTAAAGACTTAATAACAATGATATTAATCTACATTCACTTTTCATGTAACATTTTGATTTGAATACAACCGATAGTTTAGCTTGTTTTTGTGATTTATTTCAAATTAAGATTTATCTTTAATTTATTATAAAAGTATAAACATTTTTAATTTATTAATGATGATACATTTGAGTAATGCACTTTTAATTAGTCTAGTATTAGTTAAATAAAGATAAATTAATTTTCTTTATACAAATAAATAATACATAATGCATTATGCAAGGAACGTACATATGAAAATATCATTTCTTTTAGATGTTACAAGGTGTGGCTGACATTTTTCTAATTGTAGGAACATTCTTTCTCAAGTTTTAACTTTTAGAAACCAACTTGTTAGTACACTACAATGTTTGGAATAAATTATTCATTGCTTTATCAGATAAATTATTAAGTGAAAAGTTAAAACGTGTGGTGTCGTGGTGTAGTTGGTTATCACGTCAGTCTAACACACTGAAGGTCTCCGGTTCAAGTCCGGGCGACGCCATGTTTTTTGTTTTAAGTTTGTTTTTCTTAATTTCTGTGTTAAATTTGAGATTGCTTTCACAGTGCATTTGGAAAGATAAGCCTTTGTAGGAAAATAAGTAAATGTATATATTTGTTGACATACTAAAATTCTTTATGCAAAAGTTAAGTTGTAGAAACAATTAAGGATTTTGATTAGCTTTAGTTTTTGTTGTAAAATGTGAATGAAGTTTGGCGGGAGATGATTGTTTGGAAGGTAAAGATGCTTTCTGTTTTCCCAGTAAGAGTAACATCAATGCCTTGGAATGCTTCTTCTCAGACTCATTCCATTTAAATCCACAAACTTTTTATTGGGATTTCAAATATTTGTGTAATCACTCACTCTGTGGGAACTAACAAAAATAAGCGAAGCTACTGATAAAGTGCAGTATAAGAGAGGTTGTTGAAAAGAGAGATTTTTGAGAAAGGATGAGTATAGTTTGTTTGTTGAAGAAACTATATCAGCTGCATAAAAGAACACAGACCATGTAAACAACATGTCAATAAAACTCAAAATTCAGAACCTAAATCCTTCAAGTCACACTTTTCAGTTTTAAGACTGAGAACTGCAGAGTTAGATCACGCACTGTCTTAAAACAAAACTTGAACATCAAATGTTAAAACATTACTTTTAGAATAACACTCAAATGAAGAAAAACAAACCTAAAACAAAATTCATGGCGTCGCCCGGACTTGAACTGGAGACCTTCAGTGTGTTAGACTGACGTGATAACCAACTACACCACGACACCATATGCCTTAAAATTTCTGTTAACAATTTCTGGATAAAACAATGAATAATTTATTCCTGAAAATACATTGTACCTGCAAGTTGGCTTTTAAAAGCAAAAAATCGATAAAAAAAAAGTCCCTAAAATTAGAAAAATGTGAGCCACACGTAACATGATATGTGCCTGTGAGAATGATGTATGTTGGATATTAAATGAGATGGTGTTTATAAATTATGAATGTATTAAGGAAGATTAATTACTTTATTCAACACATAAAATCACCTTTCTCTTTTCATAAAGCTTTACAATGATTGTTGTGGCATATTTGTCTTAAGATATCTTTACCTCATTGCAAAAAATATTATCGAATGATGGGATTTGAGATTCCTTTCAGTGATGATTCTTCAATGCAACTTTTTCACTTGGCAACTAGACTGAATAAGTCAACACATGGGTTGGCTTAATACATTTTAGCCGTGCAAGAACACATAATATTCTTATTTCTCTGTATAAACTTAATAATGACTCCACTAATTAATATATATCATTCCAAAATGTATTTCACATAAATAATTAGAGAAATATATTAAGAAAGATCAAAATTGACAAAAGAAAGTCCCATAATAAATAATTACAATTGTCATCTGCCCGAGGAAATCATATAAGTTATGCTTTTCATTTCTTTCTTATATAGTTTCAAAGCTAATTAATGATCGTGCTATGTTTTTTTTTCTCTCTCATTGATACAATGTATTATTGAAGTTACTTACTATCCAACTTTATATAAATTTTGGATATGCCTTATCAGATTCACCTTAATGTAATCGTTGACAGTGCTGTAATCCGAATTTTGATTTAAAATTGGAATTTGTTCATATCTGAAATTTTGATATATTTTGGTTCCTAAATTTTAGAAATGAATGAATATAATCCTTTTAATCCAATTATGTTAATTTTTTTTTGACGTGTCAAATGCTTTTTATGTTAGCATTGGAATTGTTTACATTGTTTGACACATTCGTAGTTCAATATCTACTGAGAAATGCATTCGACACAAAAAAAATCAATGCAATTGAATTAAAAGAACTATATTCATTCATTTTTAAAGTTTAGGGATCAAAATGTATTGAATATTCATATTACTAATATAATTATCAATTTAATAATGGAATTAATATTATTAGTTAGAAGATCTTGTTAACTAGGATATTTAAAAGTAGTTTGAGGATAAATAAAAAATTATGTATCTATGTTAATATTGATCATTTTGTTCCTTGACATTATACAATGTGCCCAAGAATTGTTTAGTTTATGAATGTTATGGCATATATATTGAGAACTAAAATGAATTAATATTACTTGATAAAAAAAGTTTAATATAATTAGAGACCTTACATTGATTAAAGATAAGATAAATTTTTAAAACATAAATAGATACAAACCTCATCTTATAAAACAATTTTATAAGGTTGAGTTAGACTTAGAGTTTCATTCTTGAAATGGTCATAAGATCCATTCAAAATGTATTTTAGTGAGATCTATTGTTGTTAAGTCTTTGTGTCACTAGGTAAAATCCCCATTCACTAGTGCAGATTTGGACTTTTAAATTGCACTATATGCTTCGGTTAGAGTGGAACTGAAGCATATTAAGACATGATGACAATTTTTCAATTTTAACGAACTTTTATGATTCAGTTGTCCTAATAACTGAAACATACAAGTCTTTCTGTCTTGGTTTCGCAATAACTGAAGCCTAATGTCTCTATAATTTTTCAATTATTTTGAATTTTTTAATTTGAATACAGAGGTTTGGACTTCGATTCTTTTGAAATTGAAGCATCAAAGCTAATATGCTTCGGTTTTTACAACTCGGTGCCTATAAGTTCCTCAAATTTACAAAATTTTCACTCTTTTTTTAATTATTTAATACTCGAAATGAGTTGATTTCCCTACAACCAAGACACAATAAGGGCATATGCTTAAGGTCTTTAATAACCGAGGCTAAAAAGCTGGTCAAATTTTAAAAATTGTCATTGTACGCACCCTTTTAGGCCTCATGTTTTATTATAAACGAGGTAGTTAACCTTTTGACCTTGGTTTTCCAAATAACCGATGCTTAAAGGTGTTTCTAGGGTTCAAAATCGTAAAATATTTGTAGAGGAGGCCATTATTCTCACTACTTTGTCTTCTTTCTTTGTCTTCTCCTTCGTTTTGTCCTTTTTGAATAATGTCTTATTAAATTTTGGCTGCACTCAGAGCACAACCGATAATTCCTTGTTCGTACAAAATGATGATGCTTCTTTCACAACAATTTAGTCTATATTGATGATATCGTAATCATGGAGTAATAGTCTCTACATCTACATGATAAGTTGGATCAAACAACTTTTTTGTTTTTTGTAAAAGTAATCCAATCAACAAACATTCGCAATTATTTATAAATAGAATTATCATAATATTAATTACCATTAGCTCATTATAAATGAAATTAAATGTATGTTATAAAACAAATGTAAAATATTAGGATTCTTGTTAAATATCATAATATATGTTTAGTTTTTATTTATATTATTTGTGGTATGAGTTTGTTCATAATATGTTAATATTTCTTATCATTAATGTAAAGGTTTAAACATTCTTATGAAATTTTAAGTTAAATCACTTCAAATTAATTCTACATTGTCATGCCATTTTTAAGATTGTATTGCATTTGTGAGGTCTTACAAGAACACTTTTTTAAATATTTTTATTTAAATCTAAATTTTTCCATTTTAAAAAATTAATTTAATTATATAATTACTTTTTTTAACACTTAGGTTAGGGTCTTAAATAAGAGATCGATCTTAAATTAAGAGCCTCATTATATAATCAACATGGTTATGTAAGCTTCTTTTTTTTTTTTTATCTAATTTGACTGCTTATTTATCTAGTTCTGTCATGTTGAAAGATCCATAAGAAATAAGCGTAAGATTTTTTTTTCCCACTGAAAGAAGATAGGAGATAAATAAAAGAAAGTATAAGAAAATAAAGTGAGAGAAAAGATATGAAATAAAATGAGAAATATGTCTATTCACTTAACATAAGCAGAAAAAAAATTGTGATATTCGAAACTAATAACTAAATAAGTTAATTAAAATTAAGTAATTGTACCCACATATTTATTATAATAGAGATGATAAAAAGATAATTTTTGAAAATACAAGTTTCTTTCATATTTTCCAATGTTTTTCTTCCCTAACTGAAAAACAAACTTGTGAAACTTAATAAAACAAAAAAAAAATGACATTTTCTAAAAAATTTTAAATCAAGAAAATGGCTTCGCCCGGACTCGAACCGGAGACCTTCAGTGTGTTAGACTGACGTGATAACCAACTACACCACGAAACCGTTATGTTCTTAAATGTTCTGTTTAATTATATAAAGATTAGTTTCTCTTAAAACAGTTTTAAATACTACGGAAAATTAGGGTGTAAGATACAAGAAGCAGAAACTAAACTATATTATGTTCAATTCATTTTCCTGAAACAATTTCTATTCGAGTCACAAACAATATTTATTATACGTAAATAACAGTGGATGGTTTATAAATATATTATAAAATAAAAAGAAAATTATTAATTTATAGATTACTATAGGAGTAAAGTTGAATGTTAAATTATGTGTTTTAAATAGTAATATTATTTATTTTTATAGTTATTGGTGAGTTTTAGGTAAATTATAAAACAACAACTAAATCCATGAAAGCACTGTAATATAACTGAATTTAGGATAGGCCGTATAAATTCATTGCTTTAAAACTTCTAAAAGATTTTATATTTACTAATACTATATTTTGAAAAATAAAAAGCTGTAATAAATAACGGTTGGGAAATATTTTTGATGAACCCAACATATGCTTTTATAGCAAAAACCCTTACAAAGTTTTCTCGAAAAAAAAATCATTTATCCAATTATAGTTTCTATAGTTTCGTAAATATATAATTTTGGTTTTTAGAAAATTTCAATTGCATGTTTAGTTCTCCCGTTTTTCAAATTGAAACAAATTTAACTGTCGTTATTTATCATTTTATTATTAAAATAAAATGTTAATATATCCTTCCACGTAATATATATTAAATTAAAGTTTGTTGTTAAACTTCACTATTAACCTATCATGCTAGAATGTGTAATTGATATTATTTATTATTATTACTCAGAACGTTGTTTCATTTTGTTGTACTAAAAGTCTCCATGTTATGTATTTTTAAGCTCAACTTCTATGGGTAGAGAGTAAATCATTCCATTACTTGCAAAAAACTTATCATCTTGAAAATGATGTTGGCTTTGAGGTATTCTTGTTTACTTAATAGTTTAATTTTAGTTCATATGCACTAATATTCAATTTTTTTCTTATTTTTTTATAGCAATATGAACAGAAAATTGTCCGAACAGAATCTTAAATCATTTTTAAAATATTAAGATACTAACATATGTTACTAACACATTTTTCTTTTGAGTGAAATTTATTAAATATCTAAAAATTGTTTGGTTTCGTTAAAAAAATTGATGTGTCTCACCCACCTCACCCACCAACAACACAACAATTAAGCTGATGCATTTAGATGGACATGGATTTGTACAATTTCTTTACTCATTGTCATTTTATACCCTGTTTATCTCATCACAATCTCATTGAATATTTGATGAAATTAGTATAGAGGAACAACATCGTAAATAAGAAAAAAATTCACTCGTTCAATTAGCACAAGTGAATTTTGATAGATGATAATCATACAATTACCAGATTTTGGTGTGCTATTTGTGGTTTGGTATGCATTTTGAGCACAGAAACCAAATTACGACCATGTTCCAACAGAAAAAAAATTCTTGTCAGTTATTATGTTTGAAGAGTTTGGTATTGTACTGGTTGCATGCATTTCTCTAGAAAAATTTAGAGGGCGAACATTGTCAATGGTAAATATTCCAACACTGTAGTACAAACAAAAAGGATTAATGATTTTATGGAAAACAAATGCATTGGCTCACTCCAACTCGCCTGCGTTATTATTTTTGACAACGGTGCATAGTTTCACTCCAAAGAACACTTTTTCTCAAATGCTTGCTGCTCTTTGCGACACAAGTCAAATTCATTTGTATGGTAGTACATGCAGCCAACATAATCATCCATCTCCTTTGTGCACTTTTGATGCAGATCTTTCAAACTGCAGAAAAAGAATTTCATCATCATCACCTTGATACGTGAACCAACCATAAAATATTTTCATGTAACGTAACAATTGACAAGATAGTTCAGAAATCCAAGTTCTACCACTAATACAGCTTCTAGAAGCAAAGAGCTGCATCCATCTATTTTTAAGTTTGATAATTCATCTTTCAAACATGTGTTACTATCCGTTAAAAATTTGGCATTCCCAAGTCAACAAATGTTAAAATTTTAAAAAACTACCAAAGCATTACTTATGAACAAATCCATGAATTTGATGAAGAAAGGGTGTAAAATCAGCAATAAACATAGATGATATGGAAAGGACCACAAGGGACTTTCATGTAATGAAAAAATGACAGTCATCCATGTTCTAATACTAATACACGGTAAGGCTATACTTCCCATTTCAACTAATCTACTCTCCTTACTAAAGTTTCTATAGGTCTTCTTTACAGAAGTCCAAACCACCAAAGGATAGACCGAACTATTTCCTCAGGAATATGTTCTATACAAACTTTCTCTCAAATGTTTTACTCCTAATCTTATCTTGTCCAATGCATTGTCCATTTGTTCACTCATCCACAGCAGCACTCTCATCTTTACTACTTAATTTTATCTACATCATGAGAAGAGAGAAACAAATAGTTTTTGAACTTAAGTACATTTTCCACCCAGCAGAATAGACTTATTTATATTCAAGAGCATTACAGAGATAATTAATGCCAAAAGAAATTACTAAAGAACAATTAATACGCTACTACTGCCTAAGATGTATTGAGAACCTAGCTATACCAACTTACCAAGTATGTAGGCTACTTGGAAAAAAAACTATAAAGCTCTCATATCCTAAAATATTCCTACTTCCAACACTAGTGTTAGGCTTTAACTGCACAATTGCCCAGCACTCAATTCCAAAATTCCATACAGTATTACAGATCTTATACCTGTGCTGAAATTTTCTCGAGCTTGAGCAGTACCTTTTGATAGAATTTGGACAGTTCCAATAGGGGTTATGCTATGCAATGAGAAAGAAGATGGCCGAATTTTTTACATACATCAGTTAGATTCAAGAATAGCCTTTAGAGCTTATATATACTCAGCTTCTATTCTTTTTCATTAAGTGAAATAACATATGCTTAATCTTTTTTGATATGGTATGAAGAGCAAGAATTTGATCCGCAATGGTCAATTCAAGATCCCACCCATCCGCTTCCCAGTTTTTCTCCAAATTCCATAGTGGATAGACATGATGATTCCAATTTATCTCCATTGGAAACAATAAGTTGAACCTATCGTCAAGTCACTCAGACTTCACAGGTTTATTGCTAATTCTATTTTTCCTGTGTTTCCTTTCTGATGATAATTGCCCTATGGAGTTATTGATCCAACCTATGAAGAATGGGAAGTCCAGGATCAAATCTTGCTTTCTTGGCTTCAATCCACCCTGTCCAATCAATATTGTCTCGAGTTCTTAGAGTTGTTCATTCATATCAAGTGTGAGAATAAATTCATAGCCATTTCTTTTCAAAAATCAAGGCGCATGCTTGGCAGCTCTGCACAAATCTTCGAGCAAACTCCCTTGAAAACAAAACTATGCGTGAATTCTTGAGACAAATTAAATCCATTAAATCCATTGCTGATGAACTTGCTGGCCTTGATAGTCCTGTCAAGCATGACGATTGATGTCATTCTTCAGGGTCTTCCTCAAAAATATGCTCCCGTTATTTCTGTCACTGAAAGCACATTTGAAACACCTCCAATCACAGAAGTTGAGGCTCTTCTCCTTGCTCATGAATCTCATAGTATTCGCTCTCAGAGGAAAACTACTCTCAATCGTATGAAAATCCTTCTTCAAGATTGCACTATAGCAGTACTACTATAAAAAGAAATTTTAATCACCCAGCCTTTTCTGATCAGACTGCTTGTGACCGTGGTGGTTGTGGTTGTGGCAGCAGATTTGATTTGCCAACTTTCAGTGTTAAATTTGTCTCAAATCACACTGCAAATATTTGTTTCTACATTCCTGATTCATCCTATCAACCAAATGAGTCTCTTGTTCCATATGATCCAGCAACACATCAGCCACTGCAGTATTCTGCTTGTCAGTCTAAGCCAACACCTCGATCAAACACATGGGTCAATCCTACTGCAAGATCTCAAAATCAATCTTACCAAGGCATTCCAAGTGCTATGGTGACTAATCCTTCAGCACAAGAAAATGGAAATTCCAATTGGATACAATATTCAGGAGCCTCCTTTCATGTGACAGGTAACTCTTAGAATAATCAGAAATTTAATTACTTTGAAGGGACCGATCAAATTTATATTGGTAATGGTGAAGGTCTGAAAATTCTTGGTTCCAGTTCTTGTTTAAAAAATCCTACAAATTTTAATCTCTCTCTATTTACACAATTTATTGCATGTACCCTCAATTACCAGAAATTTGCTCAGTGTCAGTAAGTTTGTTCTTGATAATGGTGTTTATTTTGAGGTTTCTTCCTCACTATTGTACTGTTAAATCTCAGGCAACCAATGAAGTCCTTCTTGGGGCATTGTTGGAACTGACGATCTATACTCCTTAAATGTCAGCATTCATGCCAGTTCATGTCCAACCGTGTCAAAGATTCCTCAGTCTTACTCTACTATCAGTATGGTTGTTAATCCTGACTCTGTTGCAACTAGTGTTTCTGAATCTAGCAACTTATGGCATGCTAGATTAGGCCATCCAAATTCTTGTGTTGAAAATTGTAATGACTCTTTGTAAATTCCACCCATCTAATAAAACTATAGATTTTTATTCATCTTGGTGTGTTGGGAGATCTCACTGACTTCCTTCCTCTTCTGAAATATCATATATTGATGTAAAAACATTCAGTTTAACTTGATGTTAGATTTCTGTTTTCTGTAACCTATTTAGAAGACTTTAGAGCCTACATATCCTCAGCTTGTATTCTCTGTTTTCATCAATTGAAATAACATACAGTTCAGTTTTTGTTTAATCTTTTCTTTACCTTTTCTTGATATCCTTTTCCTGATAGAGCATATATCTCCATTCCATATTGGATTTCTAACACCAACACATATCCTTCTTAGGAGACATCTCAACGTTGTGATTATATATTGTGAGTGGTCTAATATCTACAAACTGGGTTGAATAACATGGTTGGCACAAAAATGCAATCCTATTAGCGTTCAATTGCAGACAAATGATGGCCATGGATAATATAAATAACACAATGAAATTGATTCTCAACATCACAAAGTGCTCATATAATCCAAAAAAAAAACATAGAATCAAGAAATCTCTCACCACTTCAAAATCTAAAAAAATCAACAAAAACCTATTCCAAATTTTCTAACCTACCAAACAGGGACAAAAGTCAGTAGAGACAAGAAAAACTCACAGTCCAAGGACACAGCGGGTAACATCCCGACCCTTGTCAAGACACTTTTCAGGGTTAGGATCTTTCTTTTTGCACTTGAGAAAATCCAAGTTCTCAGAGTGGCACCGGATCCCAATGTGCTTCGATGATGCCATCAGCACCGACGACGATGGGATTGGATTTCCCGAAGCATCTACAGCGCTCGCCATTTGCAGTTCAATACTTGTTAGCCACAACAAAAAAGAGAAAGCGCAATTCGATCAGTGTCTTGAGTTCCTGAAAAAATGAAAGAAAATTACTGGGAAAATGGGAAAGAGAGAATGGAGAATGGAAATACATTTACGAAATTGCCCTGATCCGTGCTTGTTGGAATGAAGCGAAGTGGACAAGATCAGAAGGGATGCTCTCGTAATTTGGTTGAGAAATAAGCTCCAATTTACTGTTAATATGGAAATTAATTTCATAGTAACATTATATTTCTACTTTTTAATAAAAATAAAATAAAATGCATAACTTCAATGGTCAGATTTTTTATTATTACAATAATTGAACAAATACAAACCTTAATTTGATCATTGAGCAATGTTACACATAAAACAAAACATCTTATTATGTATTTTTTTTTTTCAAAATTCTTCTTCACTGACTCGATTCTTATATTTCAATAGTTTTTTTTATAATTTCACCCGGCAAATATTAATCCATTGATTTAGATTAATAATTTTAAATCTAACTTAATCTCACAAAATTAATTTATAAAATTAAATTTACATTTACTTATTAAATATAATTTGATCGGTCATATAATACAAAATTTTTAACACATCTTTTCGATATATTTTGGTCAGTCACATAATATAAAATTTTTAATATACCTTTTCATAAAAAGGTACTAGACAAGTCAAGTGTGAAAGCAAAGAAAATTGAATAACGGATGCCACATAAATTCAATAAACTTTACTAAAATTGGTTTTACTACCATTTTAAAAAGTATATATCAAATCTATGTCAGCTTCACATAACTAATTTAATTAAATAATATTTGCATTGATAAAAATCTCCACACAAGATTAATGGAAAGCTAAAATCTTACGAGACAACGATTCCTTGACTAATTTGCTAGGGTTCAATAAATGTTTTTTCACCTTAATCAGACAAGTTTCAATCTAGAAAGCAACTTTAAATAAGGTTATAAATATAATTGGTGTCAAAACAAGAACTACAATTTTGAACTTCAACAATAGTAATGTGTTTCAGGGAAAAAAAATTACATGGTTGATTTTTTATTTTGGTGTGCTACTTGTGGTTTGAATGTTTGGTGTTTTACTTGTCTACTTCAGTTGGCAGGAACCACCAAGGCATCAGAATGCATTTTGAACATATAACCAAATTACAACCATGTTGCAACAGTACAAAATTCTTATCAGTTATTATGTTTGAAGAGGTTTAGTTTGTCCTGCTTGCATGCAATGCTGCAGAAAATTTTAGAGGAAAAACATTGTCAATAGTAATATTCCAACACTGTTGTACAAACAGAAAAGATCAATGATTTTTTAGAAAACAGGCGCATTGGCTCAATCCAAATGGGCTGTTATTATTTTCGACAACACAGTGCTTAGTTTCATTCCAAGGAACACTTTTGCTCGAATGCTTGCTGCTCTTTGCGACACAAGTCAAATTCATTTGTATGGTAGTACATGCAGCCGACATAATCATCCATCTCCTTTGTGCACTTCTGATGCAGATCTCTCAAACTGCAGTAAAAAACATTTGAACACCATCACCCATAAATCTTCAAGGAAAAAAAAACCATGATAAGTGACATAATGCACCAGTCAATGAGAAAAGACCAACATACAAGGGAATACTGAAAGCTTTCAGCTATAATATATCAACTAAAACAGAAAATTATGTGCATCTCAAAATTATGGGAATACAATTCTCTTTTCTTTTTATGTACAACAGCAGTATAGGTATAACTGTCAATATAGTAGTACATCTGTTTCTTGAACTCCCAACTAACTCTAAGTTAGTTAGATAGATTAGTTACAAGTTAGTTAGAACTCTTTTGTATTCTGTTAGGTTTAGTTAGATTCATGGACTTCACTGTACTCTGTTACTCCGGGAATTACATGTTCCTTTTCACGGGATACCTAAAATTTTTCTCATTCTCTCTCAACCTTAATACAAAAGGAACATCTACCAGATAGAAGCAAATAGTACAAATCTCTGTCTATCTTTGTCAAGAGAAATACTATTACGAATATATTATATTATTTGTCACAGAAAAATGCATTATGCAGTGATACTAATGAAAGTAGGGATGATCATGGATTGGATTTTTCAAAATTCAGTCCAATCCAAATACAATAAAATAAATTCGATTTAAAATCTAAATTCATGTTAACTAGATTTGGATTTTTCTAATCCAATTTAAATTGGATTAAATCTAGATAAAATCAACTTGATCAATTAGATTAAATCCGAGTGGGATTGACCTAATCGACCTTACGTGGGATATTCAACTCTACTTGACATGGGCTTAATGTATTAGCTGAACACATGCCTAATTTGATTTAGCCCGGTTTGTCTCAATCCTACTTGGGTCTAATCTGACCTAATGTTGGAGTTTGTTTGAAATTTTTCCCACTTTTTTAGGATTCTTTATCTCTTTTGGCAATTATTTTCTCTCTCTACAATTATACATGACCTATTCTGCATTGGTATCTTAGCATAATGATTGCAATAGCCCTCACAAGTCAGGTAAAGGACGTCAAAAGTGTGAACATTGACATTGGCTTAGTCACAGATTTGACTAGTGTTATGCTTTATGTGGTCATCCTTCTCGATTTGTTGTGGTTAACCAAGTTGCACCCTCGCAATCATCTAATTTGGGTCCAATCATCTGATAATTTAGGACAGCAAGTTATCTTCCATGAATTTCTCAAATGGTATGAGAATGGTCAAAACTCGGGTTCCAATGCTTATGTTGCACACACAAGTACATTTGATGGCCTCACTCACTCCAACTCTCTTGGCCCTTGGGTTTTAGACTTGGGTGCCACAAATCACATTACTTGTAATAAATATTTCTTTCTCTTCTTTGTCTACTTCAGGTTATTTACCTTTTCTTACCATAGTTAATGGCTCTAGGGCCTCCTTATATGGTGTTGGTACTATTCATATTTTTTTTTCTCTATCTATTGGTAATGTTCTTTATATCCCTAGGTCTCTTTTTAACGTTCTCAGAGGAAATTACTTCACCCTTCGGAAAACTACTCTTAATCGTATGAAAATCCTTCTTCAAGATTGCAATATCAAAGTACTACTATAAAAAGAAATTTTAATCACCCAGCCTTTTCTGATCAGGCTGCTTGTGACCATGGTGGATGTGGTTGTGGCGGCAGATTTGATTTGCCAACTTTCAGTGTTAAATTTGTCTCAAATCACACTGCAAATATTTGTTTCTACAGTCCTGATTCATCCTATCAACCAAATGAGTCTCTTGTTCCATATGATCCAGCAACACATCAGCCACTGCAGTATTCTGCTAGTCACTCTAAGCCAACACCGCAAACACATGGGTCAATCCTACCAAAAGAATCAATCTTATCAAGGCATTCCAAGTGCTATGGTGACTAATTCTTCAGCACAAGAAAATGGAAATTCCACTTGGATACAATATTCAGGAGCCTCCTTTCCTGTGACAAGTAACTCTTAGAATAATCAGAAATGTAATTACTTCGAAGGGACCGATCAAATCTATATTTGTAATGGTGAAGGTCTGAAAAGTCTTGGTTCCAGTTCTTGTTTAAAGAATCCTACAAATTTTAATCTCTCTCTATTTACACAATTTATTGCATGTACCCTCAATTACCAGAAATTTGCTCAGTGTCAGTAAGTTTGTTCTTGATAATGGTGTTTATTTTGAGGTTTCTTCCTCACTATTGTACTGTTAAATCTCAGGCAACCAATGAAGTCCTTCTTGGGGCATTGTTGGAACTGACGATCTATACTCCTTAAATGTCAGCATTCATGCCAGTTCATGTCCAACCGTGTCAAAGATTCCTCAGTCTTACTCTACTATCAGTATGGTTGTTAATCCTGACTCTGTTGTAACCAGTGTTTCTGAATCTAGCAACTTATGGCATGCTAGATTAGGTCATCCACATTCTTGTGTTGAAAATTGTAATTACTCTTTGTAAATTCCATCCATCTAATAAAACTATGGATTTTGTTCATGTTGGAGTGTTGGAAAGTCTCACTGACTTCCTTCCTCTTCTGAAATTGCATATATTGATGTAAAATCACTCAGTTATTTAAAAGGATGTTAGTTTTTGTTTTCTGTAACCTATTTAGAAAACTTTAGAGCCTACATATCCTCAGCTTGTATTCTCTGTTTTCATCAATTGAAATAATATACAGTTCAGTTTTTGTTTAATATTTTCTTTACCTTTTCTTGATATCCTTTTCCTGATAGAGCATATATCTCTATTCCATATTGAATTTCTAATACCAACACATATCCTTCTTAGGAGACATCTCAACGTTGTGATTATATATTGTGAGTGGTCTAATATCTACAAACTGGGTTGAATAACATGGTCGGCACAAAAATGCAATCCTATTCCATACACAATCCTATTAGAGTTTCAATTGCAGACAAAAGTTGGGAATGGATAACATAAATAACACAATGAAATTGATTCTCAACATCAGAAAATGCTCATATAATCCAAAAAAAAAAAAACATAGAATCAAGAAATCACTCACCACTTAAAAATCTGAAAAAATCAACAAAACCTATTCCAAATTTTCTAACCTACCAAACAGGGATAAAAGTCAGTAGAGACAAGAAAAACTCACAGTCCAAGGACACAGCGGGTGACATCGCGACCCTTATCAAGACACTTTTCAGGGTTAGGATCCTTCTTCTTGCACTTGAGAAAATCCAAGTTCTCAGAGTGGCACCGGATCCCAATGTGCTTCGATGATGCCATCAACACTGACGACGATGGGATTGGGTTTCCCGAGGCATCTACAGCGCTCGCCATGTGCAGTTCAATCCTTGTTAGCCACAACAAAGAAAAGGGAAGAGGATTCCGATCAGTGTCGTTAATTTCTCGAGAAAATGGAAGAAAATTACTCGGAAAATAGAGAAAGAAAAAATGCAAAACGAAAACCAATTTACGAAATTGCCCTGATCCTTGGTTGAAGGGGGAAAGAGAATTGGACAAGAACAGAAAGAGTACTCTCGTAATTTTGTTTTGAGGGATAACAAAGCTTCAATTTAGTGTTAATATAATAGAACTTCTAATCTTAATAGAAATACTAACATAGTTTATTTTAAAGCTTCTTTAGTTTTGGGTTAAGTTAATAGAGAAAATTTAGAACATTAGCATTTTAAATATAGAGAAGAAAATAAGTTTTGTTACTGAATAATTTATGTTTAAAAATCTGACTCAATAATGGAACAAGTTTTAAAATTAAAATAAGATAAGAATAATGATTCATGAACTCGAAAAAGTGTATTGACACCTAGTATATATTTAGAAAAAAAAATAATGAATTTATAGGTTATGTAATGTAATAAGAAGAAGAAAAAAAGTGTCTAATAAGTGTATACAATTAAAATTAAGGTGTTCATAAATTATTTTTCTTAAGATAACATTATTAAATTATAATTTCTTTTTGTGAATAAGCTTTGATTCTTATATTATAAATTACTTTTGGGAATAAAGTTTAATCCTTCTATTAAAAAGTTATAATTGTATTGCGCTCGTTAATCCATTTCTAGTTACAACGGACACAAATGTGGTTTGTCATCTTATATTGTAGATTCTTCATCATCATGGTACACTAGAAAGAAAGTTTGAATGAAAATGGAACAAGACATGAAGACTTTACCCAGAGAGAAGAGAAAGATGAAATAGTTAGAGGAGGAAATTAGAAAATATTAGAAATTTCCTTCATAATAATATAATTATTTCTTAATTTAAAATATGTTATAATTAAAAAAAAAATTGTTTCAAAATAATATTTTTAGAATATTCTAAATATTCCTTATATATTTAAGATATTTCTCTAACTATCCATCACTACTTTGACTAAAGAAGTTGCAACTTCTTAACTATCTATTGGTTACAAATTTATATCATCATCATTCATATTGCTTTCATGAACTAGTAGTTCTATAATTCTGTAAATAGAAATATCAATATTACTTCGTAAAATTACATTTGAATAAAAAGAAATTAGATAATGTTTTGAGTACTGAGTCTATGTTAGAGTTTGATTCTTTGTTTTGGTTATTATCTTAAAAAATACTTTCAAGTGGTGTTTTTAGAGTCATGTGTATTGCACCATGGAATCTTTAAGTTTCTTTGGATGAAAAAAATCAAAAGTTGATCTTCACTATCTAGTTAGGATTACATCATAAACTCATGAGGACGCAACTAAGATTAAACATGATAAAAATATTATTAGAAGGAACATGATTAGAAAAAAGAAAGAGAACAAGAAGAACATAGAGACAATACAAAGGAGGGATAAGGACTAAAATAGAGAGAGAAAAATTGCATACAACCAAAAGTTGAATTTTAGTCACAACAAAAGATGAAAAGGGAAAATTGCATACAACCAAAGGGATAAAATAAAAGAAAAAAAATAAAGAAGACAGAAAAATAGAACTACGTTTTTTACCACTATATTTTGTGGAAAATTTTGAGGACAGGAAAAAAATTAATATCAAATTGCATGAAAGGGGAAAGAAGAGTGAAGTGGAAAGAAATAGTGAATTGTGCAACTCTGTCTAAACAATAGGTGAAGACACAAAAAAAGTTTCATAATACTATTAAATATTAACTATTAACTATTGACGAGAGATAAGAAGTGAGAAATAAACAGACAAATATATAATAAACTATTAGATACGATAAATGAAGATGCAAAGAAAAAAAAGAATAGTCAAGAAAAGAATGGTGAAAATAAGTAGCATTACTCATTTGATGCCTCATTTTGAACAATCTGACACAACTTTATACCTTTTCAACCACATATAGAATGCCATGTGCTCTTGAATGTGTATATGAAACTAATTTTGAAACCTGGTGAACAAATTTCATACAATATACACCATATTGTCACCAGAACGGTGAATTCTTAAAGTCACCTATGATTCTGCACATTATAGATTGATGCACATTCCTAACCTTCCAAATCCCCATAGAAATGGACAGTATCGTTCAAGTTGGTAATAGACATCAACTCTGAGAAACACAAAGATATGTGATCGCAATCTACATGTGAAATTCAGCTGCAGTCCCTATATTCCACAGATAAACATGACTGAAAAAAAGTTTATACTAGCTGCAGACACCTATAGCATTTGCATTCTTGATTATCCAAGGATGCTCCATTATTCTCTGAAGAGAGAGCCTTCGTGAAGAGTCCTTTACCAGAAGCTGCATCAATTTACAGATTGCAGTAAGAAGAAGGACCAAATCTTCTCTGAAAAGGATATATGTAGATATAAACTTACCCGACTAATAAGATGTTTGGCTTCTGAAGAAACATAAGGAGTAGAGGGGAAACTTAAGTCAACCTTCATTATCCTACACAAATCTAAAAAATTACATATGCATAGCAAAAGTGACATTTATTTTAACTACACAGTGTATAAAAGTCCTTGCAATTCCACCTTCTGAAGGTATCAACTTGACTCTCAGCCTCAAATGGAGGAGCACCATAAAGGAATTCATAGCAAAGGATACCTAGAGTCCAGTTATCAACTGCATAATCATGAGCTTTGTTTTCTACCATTTCGGGTGCTAAATAATCCAAGGTTCCACACATGGTATGTCTTTTGCTTCTTGACTGTACTGACCAACCAAAGTCTGCAATCTTTAGACGACCCTGAGACCAAGCCATTATCAAATTAATTGCTAAAGTTCCCTACAGCTCAAACATAATTGGTTCCAACTAGTTACCAAATTGTTTTCATCACATATCTACAATTAGGAACATTCTCATTGTAAGTTTGCTTTCCTTCTTTTTCACCTCTTTTTGAATGAGGGAACGTGTAGTATGGAAAGGGAATGAAGAAAGAAAAAAAAAATAATGTCGAATATGGTGAAACTTAAATTCTTTAAAAAATTCCGAGGAGGGGTAAGAAATGATAGAAATGAAATGCAAATATGTTGTACACTTATTACGTAAGTCACTGGAGCCCTAAGTTGATGCCAAGTGAAAAAAAAAAAAACAGACATTACTAGCACGGGCAAAAGGAAAGTAAAATGAGGGTAAAAGAAGAGAAAGCATACCTCATGATCAAGCAACAAATTTTCAGGCTTGATATCCCTATGAATGACATGCTTCTCGTGACAATATGCCAATGCCTTTGTGAGGCTTAAAATATACTAAAATTATCAAATGTAAGAAAGTTACGAGTTAAAATATTGAACATAATACAAACATGAAAAAAACTTGCTTAAAAATAGTATATGGGCAAGCAAAAAATATAACATAAACCCTCATAAAAAACTTTTCTGATCCCTTCCACTCAAATTCTTTATAGTTCCCATCCTATCTCTCCAGTTATTTAATTAATTTTCTCATAAAAACATTATGGCTTCTTTCTGCTGGAATTTTCTTTTCTCATGTCAAAACAGAATGATCTAACACAATGCCTAGAACCAAAGAAAATTCATTCAGCCACTAAGCCAGAGTTACACTACCCCCAAAAATTAAAGCATTAACAAGTGTTAATTAAATGACACTAGAGTCATGAAGGGCGTAACAGCAAGGTAAAAGGTTACACAAGTTAGACAAGTCAGCCTTCATATCATAAGTCAATATTCTAGATAAATCCAAGCCAAAAAACAAAGCTTATGCCACTTTATTTCATGGTTTCAAAATTTCATACATAAAACAGTAAAGACGGAAGAATAATAGTAATGTTACTGTTTCCATACAAATATGAAAACAAGAAAGAAAACAGAGAATAATCTCTTAAACTAAACACTCCCTCAACAAACCATAGCACACATTTCAACGTAAAATTTATAATTAAGTTTAATTCAAAGCATGCATAGAAGGAGTCAGGAGTAAGGACCAAGAACATTCAAATCAATTCTACCAAAATTTAAAACAAATAGACATAAGGATGTTCGAAATCACAAGTCTGCCAGAAATAGAGTCAATTTACCGTATATAAGTGGAAGCAAACTTCACTTACAAGTTGATATTATGTAGATAAGTTAGGCTTAAATTAACTTCTTAATATGATATCACTTCCTAAGATATCCGTGCCTTGATGTGTGAGGTGTATATTGGAGATCTCACGTTGACGAGAAATAATGTCAATTTACAATATAAAAATAGAGCAAACCTAAAGGTTGAAGAATTTTTAAGTAACTATGGATTAAAGTTATAGGAGTAGTTTTACAGTACTCCAAAATCTTAGTGTTGCATCCAAAATTACTGTAACAGACAAACACTTTGTTTTAGAATAAAAGCATCCAAACATAGATGACTTAACTTCAAAAATTAATTTCATTCAATATCGATCTTGTAAGCATGCAGACAAACATACACTAACAACATGATTGGTTGCCCATCGAATGAAGTCAAACCCAACCCATGATCCATATTTGAGCTGCAACTACTTGCATTTTTAAATAGCATGAACGTGCAACTCTAATTAGAAAATCAAACATGGTATGAATCTTCAACAATCGTATATAATATTGAAGATCCCACATTAATTAGATATAAGACCAATTTACAATATATAAGTGAGGACAATCATTATCTTACATACAAATTTGGTGTTAAGATGAGTTAGGCTTAAAATCATTTCCTAGTATCATAATATAATCTATCTAGTAAAGTTTGTTAGGTCTATCATATTATCTATTATTGAATTACTGTAGGACCACGCACGACATGTCCATGCCTCAGCATGAAGGGAGAATATCGGATGGTACAATAGATCCAATAGATATTTCCATATTGAACTAGACAGGATGTTCAAATGGAGCAGCAGCAATGATCAAGGATATTTAACTACCTTGGAGCAGAAAAAATGTTCTCTTAGGACAGAAAAATGTTCAGGAACTTTTCTTTACCAAGGAGCAGAATACAATTCAAGGACATTTGGTTACCATTGGGCCGTATAACATGCCTTGTGGTAGCAAAATCTTCTGATGGATCAATAGAATGATAAATGCCTTTTCTTAATTATGGAGCAGCAACATCATCTCATGGAGTAGCAGAAAGTCACGAAACATATCTTAACCACATGGGCAGTTTCCTCCACCATATTTGTGACCGTTCAGCAGCAAAATGAGTGAGAAAATTTTGCAACCATGGAAAAGCATAATGTCCAAGAACATTTAGATATCATTGGAACTGTAGAACATTCTCGTGGAACTGTAGAGTATTCCCATGGAAGGCAGAATGACCAAGAACATTTGGATGGCATGGAACTGCATAATTTCATGCAACTGCACAACATTATCATTGGAGGTCAGAACGCTCCAGAATATTTGGAAATCATTACGCTGCAGAATATTCTCATAAAGGAGTAGAATGCGCCAAAACAATTTACAACAGTGAGCAGCAGAATGTGCCAGAACAGTTGGCAAGAGTAGAGCAGCAGAATGTGTCAATAACCATGAAGCGGGAGGATGTGGCAGAACAATCAACAACAGTGAAGAAAAAAAAAAATGTGCACGAAAATTTTGCAACCATGGAAAAGCACGATGGACAAGAACATTTAGAAATCATGGAACTGGAAAATATTCTCATGGAAGAACAGAACCAGGAACATTTGGATAGCATGGAACAGCAAAAAAATTTCATGGAACTACACAACTTTATCATTGAATGTCAGAATGCTCTAGAATATTAGGAAATCATAACGCTGCAGAATATTCTCAAGAAGGAGTAGAATGTGCCGGAACAATTTGCAACAGCGGAGTAGCAGAATGTGCCAAAACAATTGGCAACCATGGAGCAGTAGAATGTGCAAGAAACCCTGAAACTGGAGAATGTGGCAGAACATCTACAACCGTGATGCAGCAAAAAGTGCGAGAAAATTAAGTAACCATTGAACAGTAGAATGTGGAACAAAGAAAATTTTGTAGTCGTGAAGCAGAAGAATGTTCACATAATGATCGTGTCCATTGTTTCAACAGGAAGACCCCTAGAATATCAAGATTCAACTACAGGAAAATGATCTAAAATGTCAACTTCTCATACAAACAAAGAAGCCAAAAAGATTCTTGCTAACTATGATCAATGCTATTGCTACTCAAACTGAAGAAGGAATTAAAATTGTTATTTGGGATCTCCAACACATCCTTTTATGCCAAGACCATCCCGTGCTTGAAACTACATTTTTGTGGGTAGTCTAATAACAGATGATGGGTGACACAATATGTTTAACAAGCCTTACTAAGCTAGTATATTAGAAAATAAAAGTCTAACTTATCCTCATAAGAAGTAATGATTGTTCAATCTACATACTCACCTTCCAAACCAAACCGGTTTTGTGGGCATGAGAATTAGTTAAACTTAAACGTATATTCTAATCATTCTCTAATATAGAGAGACAAATTGACAATAAGAAAGGACTACCGTGGCAGCTTGTTGCTCGCTGAAATGCCCTTTTCTGCTAAGCTCCTTGTAAAGCTCACCATTGTGAGCATATTCCAGGATCAAAAAGACGTTCTCAGAGTCATGAAACCAGCCATACAGACGAAGGATGTTCGGATGTTTAAGACTGAACTGAATCTCCATCTCCCTCCTCAGTTGATGATGGATTTTGTACTTCTCTAGTTGCTCCTTCGAAATAACCTTCAATGCAACAACAAACTTGCTCTGCAAAAGCCAAACAAGTAAACTAACAACAATTAAGCAAATCCCTTCAGCGATTTCGTCGAATTTCAAAATTCCAAGTTCCCGAAAACCTAAAACACTTTGGCGATTTGAAATTTCTTTTGAAGAAATTGAAACCTTGCGTTCTCTGGCGACATAGACTCTGCCGAATTTCCCTTTTCCGAGAGGCTTTCCGATCTCGAAGTCACGGAGGCACCATTGTCGTTCCGAGTTTTCGTCCATTTTCTGATGCGACGAGTGTTTTCAGTATTTGAATTCGTTCGAAGCCGCGTAACTTCAACCGCACCGTTCAGTATTTTTTGAATGCAGCTATCTGTAGCATTATATAAACCGCGTACAAATCACTACTTGGTTGATACTGTGAAAAAATATTATATTATTTATTTATTATATGAAAATATTATCTGTTATTTATTATATCTATTATTATATATATTATATATACATATGAAAAAATATATCATTTTGGTGTCTTAAACATGAAAATGATTTATTTATTATTTATTAAAAATAATAAATAATTAAATAATTTTTAAAAAATAATTATATAATTCCCCGGAAAATAACTATTATATAAATTTTAATATATTTTGTATATTTGATATTTTAAAAAAATTTACGTTCATTTCACACTCTAGAAATATTCTTTTAAAGATTTGTCACTAACTATTGAAATTTTGAAACATGAATTAATTTGAATGCTATAACAATGTCTAAATATAAAAAATGGTAATGTCTTTTTTATTTTTCTAACTTATTATAATCTTAAAAATAGCCAAGTAAAAACAATCTTAGAAGAAAGTAGCTTTCAATTAAGCCTTTCAAAGAAGATAATTAAGTTGGTAAATGACAATTCTAAATTCTAATCCATAGTTGAGGTTGATGACTCAACCACTCCACAGTTGACGTTGACAACAAAGCCAACGTCTGAATAACAAAAAATCTCGAATAAACAAAAAAGTCTGTGTTCGAAAGGATTTTAGAACAACCAAACATCACTGCAGGGTTAAAAGAAAAAAGAATCTCTTTGAATCTGAAGAGAAAACACACACAGAAAGATGGATCTTTTGTATACCCTATTGAGTTTCATAGCTTTTTCTCTTCTGGGTATCTTCGTAGTCTTCTGTTTCATCATGTTGACCATGATTCTGGGAAAATCCATTGGAGACCCTGATTATGCTCCTGTGAAAGGAACAGTGTTTAACCAGCTTTTCTACTTCAACACACTCCATGACTACCAAGCTGAAATGGCCAAGACTCATCCAACTTTTCGTCTTCTGGCTCCTGATCAAAGCGAGTTGTACACTGCAGACCCCAGAAATGTTGAACACATACTGAAAACCAAGTTTGATAAGTACTCAAAAGGCAAGTATAACCAGGATATTATGATTGATCTTTTTGGTGAGGGGATTTTTGCAGTTGATGGTGACAAGTGGAGGCAGCAAAGGAAGCTTGCAAGTTATGAATTCTCCACAAGGGTTCTTAGAGATTTCAGTTGTTCTGTTTTTAGAATAAATGCTGCCAAGTTGGTCAGGGTTATCTCAGAATTTTCCCGTCAGGGTCAAGTTTTTGATATGCAGGTGAGTGGTTATAATTTCCTAGAAACTAGTATATGATTGTGGAAGGATTGGAATTTTTGTTTTGAATTTGTCAAGGATCTTCATTTTGATTCTTTTTGGGACAATTTTTCAGTGACTCTTGCAAGTATATGAATTGAGTTTTATCGGTAAGTTAACCAAGTATTTCACAGCTTAGTCTTTTAGGAATAAAGAAAAGTGGACCAAAGATTATATATTAAACTATATGCTAACATTATATATGTTAGACTTAGGATTTATTTGATCTTGTTAAGAAACGGAAACAATATAATTAAAACATAAATTTCGTTATGATAGATTATAATAAACCTAACCTAATTTCAAATAAGATTTGCATTCATTTATTTTAAATTAGTTTTATTTTTAATTGGGGTGCCACTTCCAATATTATTATTTTTTTGTTAATTACTAACATTAATTTTAGTTGAAATCAATGTTTGTTACTTTTCTAGGACATGCTAATGAGATGCACTTTGGACTCAATATTCAAAGTTGGGTTTGGAGCAGAATTGGACTGCTTGGAGGGATCAAGCAAAAAGGGAAGCAAATTCATGAAGGCCTTTGATGAATCAAATGCTTTGACTTATTGGCGTTATGTTGATCCTTTCTGGAAGCTTAAGAGGTTTCTTAACATTGGTTGTGAAGCTACCCTAAAGAGAAACATAAAAATAATAGATGATTTTGTGCATGAATTAATCAATACCAGAAAAGCACAATTTGCAATTCAGCAAGAATCTGTGAGTAGATCTATATTCATTTATTATGTTTTTTACTCAAAATGGTTTCAATTTCATTTGAATAGATAATATACTTAATATACTAAAAAGAGTTTATGGATTCAATATGTTTTAGTCTCTAAACTTAGACGTGAAATTGAAATTTGTTCTCGTCACAAACCTTGAAACATTTTAGTCCTTAAACTTTAAAAATAAATGAATAACAAAGGTGTTAAATATTTGAGCTAGAATTTATCAAATGTGCAAACAACTCAAAAGTTTGCCTCAGACGTCATTGAGTTGACGTCATTGAGTTAGAAAAACTATATCTATTCATTTTTAAAATTTGAAGACCAAACTGTATTAAATTTTGAAATAAGGACAAATTCTAATTTTTTATAAAATTTTAAGGACTAAAAACATATTTAATCTAAAATTGATTGGTTTCGTAATGTTACACTTTAATTTTCAAACAAATGTATAATCTTCTTTTTTCATTTTCAACCAATCAAAGTAGAAGCCATAGTTTAAGGTCACTTATTACCAAGGTTACTTTGATTTTCAGAATGTTAAAGAGGACATACTATCAAGATTTTTGATTGAGAGCAAGAAGGATAAAGAAACCATGACTGATCAGTATTTGAGAGACATAATTCTAAACTTTATGATAGCTGGCAAAGACACAAGTGCAAACACTCTTTCATGGTTCTTCTACATGCTATGCAAGAACCCTCTTGTTGAGGAAAAGATTGTACAAGAAGTGAGAGATGTGACTTGTAGCCATGAAAGTGAGGAAAACATAGATAAATTTGTGGCCAAAATAACAGATGACACCCTTGATAAAATGCACTATCTTCATGCAGCGTTGACAGAAACCTTGAGACTTTACCCTGCAGTTCCTACGGTACCTTCTATAAAACTTTCTCACAAACATATAGTTTGTATCTCTATAGAATTTCTATTATAGTACTAGTTTCATGTTTTATTGACTATCATAGTAGCATATATATATACATTATTATATGATGAGTTTTTTTAAGTGGAGGATTCACTAGAGATATTACATAAATGTGATATGAGTTCAACTCCATAAAAAATTGATTGTTTATAACTAAAAATCTGAGTTTATGAATCTTTAGTCACCAAGACAAATCTGCAGCTCTGATATCACCTTTTCTGAAGGAATTCATTAGGAAAGGATTACATAAATGTGATATGAGAAATTACACAAGTTTTAACCTAAAGCCTTAAGACAATAGATTTATGAGTAATTTTTCTTATACGGTGTTTAACTTTGTTACTTATATCTATTGTGTTTCACTACTCCCAACTTTATGTTACAAAAGAACATCTTCTATTGGTTTTTCCTATTCAATAAGTTATATATGTTGATTTTGATGATTTTGTGTTTGAGATGATTCAAATTGAAGGATGGAAGAGCTGCAGAGGCAGATGATGTTCTTCCTGATGGGCACAAACTGAAAAAGGGTGATGGAGTTTACTATTTGGCCTATGGTATGGGTCGAATGTGCTCCATTTGGGGTGAAGATGCTGAGGAATTTCGTCCTGAAAGATGGCTCAACAATGGGGTTTTTGAGTCTCAATCTCCATTCAAATTCATAGCTTTCCATGTTTGTGCTTTTATATTTTCCTCTAAATTAAGTTGTTTTCTTTATTCTTTACATAAAGAGTCATCATTCACACTAGAAATGAAATTGACATGTGTTTCTTAGAAGGAAAATTATCACTAATATATAATTAATTTGAAACTTTTTATCATTCCATTGATGTTTGTAAGTTTAATTTATAATTAGTTTCCTTCAACATGGTTATATATTAATATCAATTTTCTTTAATAAATATGTTTATAAATTACTAAAGACGAAACACTTGCTCAATTATCTTAAAGAATTTTACCAAGAAAATGAAGTAACTTCATCTTAACATCGAGAAATTATATATTATGATTTTATAGACATAATTATGGATGTTTTAATGAATGTGTGATTGCAGGCTGGACCACGAATATGCTTAGGGAAGGATTTTGCTTACAGACAGATGAAAATATTAGCAATGGCTCTTCTTCGTTTCTTCAAGTTCAAACTTGCAAATGGAACACAAAATGTTACTTATAAGGTTATGATTACGCTTCACATTGACAATGGTCTTCCTATTTGTGCAATTCCAAGGTCATGAAGAAGACATCATTGTATATGTGTTTATAACATATGAATGTTGTATATTTTCCAAACCTTTTCTTTTTCCTTTCTGATGATATTGGCTTGTCATATATGATGAATTTTGTTAGATGTTTAACCTTTTTCTGGGCTTTGTAAATTTAAAGTTAGGGTGCAAAATAAATAAATAAATAAATATATATATATATATATATATATTTATTTATTTTGAAGTCTTAATGAACTTCGATGTACATCTAGAGAATATCATTATAACATAGATATTACAACTCAGTAGTTTCTCTCTTAACAAATTCTTATACAAAAGTATTTAACATTGTGTTTGGACGAGGTAATTCAAAAGAATAATTCATTTATTGAAAAAATTTGAAATTCTTTCAAGGAAAATGACATATTTGAATTAAGAAATTAAAAGGAAATTGAAATTGAAGAATTTTAAGAAGACATTTCAAATAACTAAATTTGAAATTCATTCATAAAAAGAAAAAAATTGAAATTCTCCAAGTTGTGGAATTGCTCATTGGTTAGGACAAAACAAAATTAGAGGTCCAAAAAGTCGAGTCGAGCCGAGCAAAAGGTCGAAACGAGTAGGTTCGGGTCGAAGGTCAAATGAGGTTGGATCGAGTGAAAGATTAAGCCAGGAGGCCGAAGGTCGAGTCGGGCCATTCAGGGTCGAAGGTCGTGCCAGGTCAAGAAGAAGGTCAAGTTGGGTTGAGTCGGGCTGAAAGTCGAGTCAACCGAAACAAAGGTCAAGTTAGGTTGGCCCGAATCGAGTCAAAGGTCAAACCGAGTTGAGTCGGGCCGAAGGTCGAGTTAGCCAGAACAAAGATCAAGTTGGGTCGGTCTAGATCGAGTCTAAGATCAAACTAGATTGGGTCCAATCAAAGGCTGTGTCAGGCCAAAGATTGACTTGAACCAAAAGTCAAGACAATTTGTATCGAATTAAAAGTCGAACTAATTTAGTTAAACTCAAAAATAAAGTTGGATTTGTAGTAAAATAGAAATTGAATTGTTTCATCCAAAAAAATTGAAATTTAAAATATTTAGATAACTTTATCTAAATTAATTATTTAATGAATAAAAAGAATTAAATTATAAATAATTCAATTACTAATAATTTTAATTTCTTAAAATGATTGAAATCCATCGTCCAAAAGAACGTAAATGTTATATGTCCTAGTTAACTTTATGTTGAGGTGACAAAGTCCTATTTATAGAACAAATACCGTTATAATGACAGACGCCAAACAAGTTTAGACTAAAGAAAAAGATACGTGCATAGGGCTTCTCTTTATAATCGCTAAATGTTTCACTATACAGTATAATAAGAAGGTCCTTTCCTAAGCTAAGTAAATGCTAAGACGCTAAACGACCTACTATTAAGTCATTCGATTACAAATATATAAAGAATCTAGAAATCTTTAATCAAGACTTAACTAAACTAATTCTTCCCCAACATTATTAAAGTATTCTAAATTCTTGTGTAAGATTTCTTAATTTCTTTCGATTTTTTCGTTTGCAATAATTTTAACTTTTAGTCTAAACTTATAATCTTTGAGAGAATACCTAAACCCCTTTTAGAACTAAATCAACTTTATTAGTTTAATTTTGAACTATTTGACTCTTAATTATTTTAACAATCTAAAATATAAGAAAACAATGATCTCTAGAAAAGACTCGAATACCCCAACTTAAACGAGTGACACCTGTCCAATTTCCAGATTTTTTGGTAACTTTCCCTTTTGGATATTACCTAAACACTCATTTCTAAGTTTCCAACACGTGTCATTTTCTTTGGGTTTTTCGTCCTTGAAGGTTTAATTGTTGGACTTCAACACACGACCAAAAACTAAATCTTTTCAACTTCTCTCCAAAAGCTTCAGCACCACTCACACACACTCACCTACCACTCTGCCACACTGCTTTTCTTCGTTCTCTTTCTCTTTCCTCTACTCATTCTTCCTCACACTCTCAGCTTCTCTTTGAAGCTTCTTCTTCCTTTTCACTGTCAAGCTAAGTGTTTGCTTCTCTAACTATTACCAACATAACCTAGCACAAATGTGTATGAAGGTATTTTTGTTGTTGTTTCGATTTCGTCTTATAAACCTCTTTTTAGTTTTCCAGGTGTTTCGAAACCTATTTTTGGCTGATCAAAAGGTAATAACTTTTGATTTTTTTTGTTCTTCTTTTCTCATATGAATTGTTACCTGTGTTGTTGTTTGAAGGTGTTTTTTGTTGTTTCAGTTTCGTTTTCATAAACCTTTTTTGGTTTTTCAGGTGTGTAGACCTATTATTAGGTGAAGAAAAGGTAATAACTTTCAAGTGTTTTTTAGTTTCTTCTTCATTTTGCATATGTATTGTTGTTTATATTGTCATTTGAATGTATTTTTTGTGTTTCTATTTCGTTTTGATAAACTTTTATTTTTGTTTTTCAGGTTCTCAACTTTTTTCCAAAAGCTCCAGCACCACTCACACACTCAACTACCACTTTGCCACATTTTCTTTCTTCGTTCTCTTTCCTTTACTCTTTCTTCCTCACACTCTCAACTTCTCTTTGAAGCTTCTTCTTTCTTACCACCGTCAAGCTAAGTGTTTGCTTCTCTAACTATTACCAACGTAACCCAGGACAAATGTGTATGAAGGTATTTTTGTTGTTTCGATTTCATCTTATAAACCTTTTTTTTGGTTTTCTAGGTGTTTCGAAACCTATTTTTGGTTGATCAAAAGATAATAACTTTCGATTTTTTTTCTTCTTTTTTCATATGCATTGTTACCCGTGTTGTTGTTTGAAGGTGTCTTTTGTTGTTTAAGTTTCATTTTCATAAACCTTTTTTGGTTTTTCAGGAGTTTCGTAGACCTATTATTAGGTGAAAAAAAGGTAATAACTTTCGAGTGTTTTTTAGTTTCTTCTTCATCTTGCATATGTATTCATGTATGTGTTGTTGTTTGAATGAATATTTTGTGTGTTTCTATTTCGTTTTCATTTTTTTTTAGTTTTTCAAGTTCTCAATTTTTCTCCAGAAGCGTCAGCACCACTCACACACTCACCTACCACTCTGCTACACTTTTTTTCTTCGTTCTCTCTCCTCTACTCTTTCTTCCTCACACTCTCAGCTTCTCTTTGAAGCTTCTTATTTTCCTCTGTTCTTTCATGTTTTCTTCTACTATCAAAAAGAAGATCGTAGATTTTTTAAGATTCAAAACGAAGTTCTCAAGCAAAAGGATGAAAAATCATTATTAGGAGGTTTTATTTTTAAAAGGTTTGAATTTTATTATTTTTCCATTTTTTGATTTTGATTTTAATCATTTTGTTTTATGAGCCAACCCATCCTCCTAGTGGTGTTCCAATGGTGTTCCTCACATGTAGGTCTACGAGGTTAAACTTGAAAGATCTGTTGTTGGATTTGTACGTTATTCATGGAAGTTTTCTTTTATATGGATTTTGTGTATATATAATTTGCTTGATTTATATGTTGATGTTATTGTTCAATAAATATTATACTTAGGATGCATATGAGGTTCTGAAGCAAGTTCTTGAAACTGAATACTTTGGATTTTTTGAAAAGATGAATGACTTGCTTAGTTAAGTTTCTTCAACACGATGGTAAAGTTTATTCAATGAAACCTCTGGATGTTTTAGTCTCTTCAAATTAGTAGCATGGAAAACATAAATTATTATTGAAGATCATTTAATAGCATGAAAAACATAAATTACTATTTAAGACCATTTAGTGCAACAAGATGGTAAAATTTCTTTAATGAAGAAACCTCTGGATGTTTCGGTCTCTTCAAATCAGTAGCATGAGAAATCTAAATTACTATTCAAGACCATTTAATAACATGTGAAACATATATTACTATTCAAGACCATTTAATAGCATGGCAAACATAAAGTACTATTTAAGACCATTTAATGCAATAACTTACTCTATCAATAAATCTTACCTTCAATGAAACCTTGCACAACTTCTAATGAAAATCTAAATTTATCACTACTTTGGAAATCTAAATTTATCACTGCTCAATAAACTCTACACAACTTCCAATGAAAAGATTTTTAAATATATTTGCATAACGTCTAAATAATGAATACGAAATCTGAATAAACATTTGTATAAATTTTTGTAATTATTATTTGCACTGCTCTAAATAATCATCATTGCACCACTGGTCTAGATAATTGAACTGCTCCATTAATTTGAAATGGTCGGAATAAACGTTCTGATGATTCAATTGATTGAGATATTGAAGTAATTCCTTAATCTCTCTTGATATCTGAATATGGTGCACGTTTGTAAAAATATTTTTTCATTTTATTTGCACCGCTTAAGATAATCATCATCGCAATGGTTCACATATTTCAACTGCTCCATTTATTATTTCATCTCCAACACGCTTTCATGATTCAACTTATTTGGATTAAAATATTCAAAGATACATTTACTTATCTTCACATTTCACACTTCATTTACGTCTCTCATCTAGAACTTCTCTTCTTTGTTTGATCATCATTGCACTGTTTCAGATATTGTTCAATCTCTCTCACACGCTTTCATCATTTAACAATTTTGGATTCCAATACTTAAAAAAAGACTTGAAAATGATATTCACAAAATACATTTTCAGAAAAACTTGAAAACTTCATTTTTATATTTCATTTACCAAAGTTTTTGTCATCATCTATTTCCAAATTTGATTGATTAATAATTATTTTTGTTATTTATTTCTAAATATTATTTAGTATTAAAATTTATATTCAATATAAACATATTCCAAATAAAATAATTTTTATAAATCAAGTAATTAATATATTATTCCTAGATTAAAATTGTTTACATTTACCAATTCATCAATAAATATTTATTAAATGGTTTACATAAATAACACATAAATGGTTTCATATTCCAAAATTATAATTGTTTTGATTGCATTGCAAATAAACGTAATCCATCCAACATAATGTGATAGTGATGACCGCTCATGAAACAATTCAACTATCTTCGTATTAGTAAATTACTAAATCCGAGCGTATTCTAACTCATGAAAATACAACTTTTAATAAAGACATTTTTAAAATTATTGGACCATTAAAATGATTATTATGTTTGCATTTTTGTTTAAGTTGATTATTCATGTGTGGACATTACTTTTGCACGAGACCAAAGTTCTCAATATTCCTATGTTTAATTTTAACAACAATATGTACATATGCATTTCAATATAATATATAACTCAATGTTCATTTTAAACAAAAATAAAATAAAATGTGTGTACCTATCAAAAATTAGTTATTATAAATTTATGTCTACATTGATAACAATACCTGCATTTATTTTTGTTTAAAAATGTTAACATCAATCTTACATTATGTTTGCATTTTTGTTTAAGTTGATTATTTATGTGTGGACATTACTTTTGCATGAGACCAAAGTTCTCAATATTCCTATATTTTATTTTAACAATAATATGTACATATGTTTTTCATTTCAATATAATATATAACTCAATATACATTTTAAACAAAAATAAAATAAAATGTATGTACCCATCAAGAATTACTTATTATAAATTTAATGTCTACATTGATAACAATACCTGCATTTATTTTTGTTTAAAAATGTTAACATCAATCTTACATTATGTTTGAATTTTTTTAAAGTTGAATATTGTGAGACCCTAGAAAATGGTGTTTTAAAAGTGATAGTGGTTTAAAAATAGTGAGACTCGATTATTTTAATATTAAAAGGTTTTAGTATAAATAGAATTGTTATAAACGAGTTTCATTATTTTAAAACACACCATCTCTCTAGAAACCACTTTTCTAGAGTTCTCTGACTTCTCTCTAGAGGTTCTGTCAATCTGGTCGTCTGATTGAAGAACCGAGACCATAGGATTGATCCTCTCGGTGAGCTCTTCAAATTGGACCGATCAGTTTCTCCGTTCGCGTAAGTTGAGTTTCCGCTCTTTTTTAGTCTTTGTTTGTTTTCTGTTGCATGCAAGCCCTCTTCCGCTTGCATGCGACGTTTTAATCATCAGTATGAGTCTCTGCTGATCAGTGATCATAACGGTATGTCCTGATCGTTCTTGTGAT
>Ga0214545_1001040_pt1 | contig 49774 bp, 22 predicted proteins | sample CNSS4metaG_FD_160064 | JGI IMG/M metagenome (GOLD analysis project Ga0214545, IMG submission 160064) | Root nodule microbial communities from cowpea collected in UCLA plant growth center, Los Angeles, California, USA - CNSS4 | ecosystem: Host-associated > Plants > Roots > Nodule | place: USA... | reverse complement strand
AAAAACTTCTCATATATATATATATATATATATATATATATATATATATATATATATATATATAAACTAGATGCTAAGTCTAGATATTTTGGCTATAGAAACAACATGTCATGTTAAATAATTTTCAAAAACAAACAAGCTGTGGTCCAAGTATACAACCGTTTCAGAAAGTTGTTCATATGAGATGAAATAATACATTCAGAGATTATACATGTACCTTCTATTAAAATAATTTATTTAGTATTAAGATATAATTAATTCAATCGATGAAACTCTTTTCAAACATTATTAACCTAATAATGCATAAAAAAATTCTTATTAGTAATGAAGCATAGTTTGAAATCCCTGGAAGACGTATATTTAGTATGCAGTGATGCTTTGAACAAATATGTGGAGAAAAAAATAATGGAATAAGATGATATGCCGCAAATATTGAAAATGAATGGCTAACTTTGAACAACATATCTAGTTTAAGGATTGTCATGAGATTTTATTCTTTCACTTTTCTCTTTTGCTGAATCAAACATAATATTTCCTATTAATACTAATCTATTTTCTTATTCTTTATAGAAGATTGTAATTAATTTTTATTTCAAGATTTATTTAAACAGAATTAATATGCTAAACAACTAGAACAAAATTAATAATAGAAAAGAAAAGCCCGAAAGCAACAATTCTCTGATATCTGAATGTGGTGGGTACAAGTGTAGGGTTTCTGAAGCTGGTTTTGTCTCAACATGAGCCTCATTTTTTACCTTTTTTCCTGATCAACAATTTAAGAAAGAAGTACCCAGTGAGCTGGTTGCCAATTGATTTTCAGAACTGAATAATGAATGCCTTTTGAGAGTGAAGGCAAGAAAAAGGATTATTAGGTTTGTCCCATTTACAGACTAGAAATAGAAACTATATATGCAAAATTCATCACTTTCCCACTGCAGATTTGTCCACAACCTAAACTTTTTGTTTCCTAACAATGTCTTTCCTGATTGATTAGTGCCTGTTAATTTGGATATTTCAAATTCCGCAACATGAAAATTTAAAAATCCATATAAAAATTCTAAAAAGATTCATTTTTTAATATTTTTGATAGAAAAAAAATCAGAAAAGTCTATAAAAAGATGTTGACACTGTATCTATATTTTGTCAGCTTGTATTTCTCTTTACACGTTACAGAAAAACAGAATACCCACAAGGAGACATACTCATGGCAAGTGAAGAGTCAGTCCAATGTCCTAGGTGGCAACGTGTGATTGGTGGGGTGGTAAAATCCCACGTGGTACTGATGCTTTACATCACGTGGGCTTAGACCAGCTTGTTGTGTGGCAGACATGCGCACACACCTCTTTCTAGCTAGCTAGCTTTAGATATCAGAACAAACCATAAATAATAATGGAGACATCCTTATCCACACATAAACCTGTAATCATAGTTTTTTCCTTTGCTTTGTTTAATGTTTCCGTGTTTTTCCCTCACCCCAAATGACCAAAATACACTGATAAATAAATAGAATAAGCACAGACCTGTGAATATTATCTTTATTTTTTTATTTATCTATTTCTTCGCAGGAAGGACATATGCCATTTATCTAGATAGATTGTGTCTACAAGAATTGGTCCAAAATCTCTTGTGATTTGGGTGAATCAATCTCAACACTCTCTCTCATAATCCTTTTCAACAGGAATTTCTGATTATATAAATGTTAGCCGCATCCAAATTTCATAACTTGCAATATAGCAAGTCATTTTAACACATGTTGATGCCGATATGTTGCCTTTATCTGCATTTGCACCTGCACTTTACTTGGTTTCTCTGAAACATAAATGAGCACATGTCATTTGAAGAGAAAGAGAAATATATTATATAATATATTATATATTATATGTATATATACATATGTATATATATGTGTGCATCGAGAAACTGAGAACGAGGTGCAGGTGCATCTGCAGGTGAATGTCATATCGGATTACTGGCTATGTGGTCTATGTGGTCTAGATAGTGTGGTTGCAGCTGTTTGTGGTATATCATAAAGGGTAAGATATTTCATTTACTCCTCCTTGAACACACAGTGTTGGTTTTGGTTTGAGTTCTTCTATCTTCCTTCTAATATACTGCAACATGTGCTATTTTTTGTAGTGTATATCTCTGCATACACTTATAAACACAGTTCTTATGCAGATCTAGATTATGGAGGTTGGTGTTGTTGAATCCATAACTTTGAAGTTTTAGACAAAGTTAGAATGAGTTTCTAGCTTAGCTGGCACAGTTCTTTGTCAGAATTAAGGATTTCATGATATTATATGTGTTCTGATAACCTACTTTCTTCTTCTTTTTTCCATCAACTGTTTGATTTTCCAATAATATATTACAGGAAGAGTCAAATTAGGAGATATGTCCGGTTCTCGCCAAGCATTAAAGATTAAAAAGGTATTATATTTTATCTGAAATTTGAGCACTAGTTTTGCATACCTGCTTCAAGATGGGTTTTAGGGCCTTTTGCCTGAAGGATTCTGCAGAATTTACCTGCAGAAAGAGAAAGTCATATAGGAGGGTTTGAGAGTTATAGTTACCCCCTTTTTCCTTCCCTTTCTAAGCCTATTAAAGTTATGAAAATGACACAAGTTAAATTAATTCTTATAACCACTTGTTTGCTGTGTTTTATGAAAGTGGTGTTAGATATTTTTTAGAAAGTGAAATGATGGAACCCTCGGTTATTTTTTAGCCTATGGTTCTTACTTGAAATGGACACAAGGTCAATTACCAAGATCAAGTTCTCTCTTATTTTTTAAAACTCTCTAACTTTGGTATTTATATATTTACCAAATCCATTTTCCCAGTGGAGGAAGAATATATAAAAGATTGATGAAAATAGAGAACACTTGTCTGAGAGAGCATATATTATGCCCTAGTGCCAGCCAGTGATAAAATAGACTCTCCTAATATCATAAAAGAACCCAATTTACATGTTGAACAATGTGATATATATTGGCTGGAAAAAATCTAGCTAAGACTGTCATCATACACATTTGCATAACTTCTTTAGGGGTGTGGTTGAAATTGAACCTTCTGCATACACTGATCCTAATAAAATTGTTCTTTAGAAGTTTCAAGAAGTGTCTATTAATAGCTAGAAGCTACTGTCCCAGTGTAACATTTTGGAAGAATCCAGAAACTTAGGAACCAGTAGTTAGTAACTGTACCACAGTCTGAAAGAAGGTAGAAAGACCTGGAATCAAATTAATGCAAAACATGGAAGAAGATGAAGCTCAACTTTCAGTTAAAGAGAGATGATGCTTCAAATCTTAACCATTCTAAGTCACCAGCATTGAAGGATAGATGCATTTTCAAATAACTGTTATCCTTTTTACAGAATACAAAGTTGGTTACTTCTCTTTGGAAATCTTTGTGTTGTGTGATTCAACCACTCTAAACAGGGTCTGCAGATGTTTACATATATATACACACATATATATATATATATATATATATATATATATATATATATATATAATCTTCTCTCTTTTGTATATATGATGACCTACACAACTTAGTTTTAGTACATTGAAAATTTGTTTTACTGTAAAGTGTTAATGAAGTATTTATCTAAACAAAGTTTATTCTGTTTTCTATAATAAAGTGTTCTTACAAATGTTTAATAGAGTTTGAAGAATTATTTGGTGTTTATTGAGAATATTTAACTGTATTTATATTTTACATGACCTTTCATATATATAAAGTAAGCTTAAAACATAAAAAAAGGAGAAAAAGGAGAACAAGTAGAGAGACTAGTCCAACTTTCAGTAATTATATTTTTCTTGTCAGACATTTTATTTTATATTATACAATATGACATATATGGAATAGAATTAATAAAGTGGTATTATTAGAACCTAGTTGATCTTTGAAAAAAAAAAGTGAACACTGCACAAAACACTCTAACAACCGTTGGTACAATTTGTGCAATGTTTAAGTTTCTTAATTTGAAAGAGAAAACTATTATTTTTAATATAAATTTGAAAATTTTGTTTACTTCATTGGATGCCTCAGAATTCGTAAAAATAGAGTAGGAAGATCAGACCAGTAACACACAAAAGTGAAATGAAAGAAAAATAACACATGTTTAAGTTTTTGGAATGATTAAAAAAGAACTTATTTTTTACTTGTAAAAAGACATAAGTTTTTGTTTAGATGGCGATTGCAAGAGTTATATGATTAAATAAAGAAGATTTTGTTAATATGAATTATTCATTTGCCACAAAAAAGTGGAAGGAAGTGGTAATATTGGAGTCACAATAAAATAAGGAGTCAAAGTGATTTGTATGACTTTTTTTGTGTCCCAAATTAGATGAAAATTCATTTAACACTGGACAAATTTTGGAGCTCGATTATTCTTTTCTATTTGAGAATCATAAACGTAGAACTTTCTACTCCAAAAGAAAAACTATTGTTGTGGTGAAAATGACACATAACAAAAGTTTTCAATTGTCTTTAATTTCAACTTTGATGACTATAGAAGGAAATGACTCTTGTGTATGGAACAAGTTGCTTTGTTGAAAGAATATGATCTTTGGACTCCCAATTATTAAGAAAAAAAAATTAAAGTTGGTGGAGATTGCATGTTTGACAAAACATCATCGACAATTAGAATTGAGTTTATTTTGAGTAAAAAACTAAAGTATTTGATATAAAGTTTAAAACACTTAAAAGTAAAAGCAATAGAAAGTGATAAAGTTCAAAACACTTAAAAGATTATTTTAATTAAGAATTTTTTCGATTAGGTTTGTTTTACAAAAGTATGTTTACTTTTTAGTTGCATATGTTCTGAATATTTTAATGTGTGTTAGTGGCATTACAACTAAAAATAAACTTATAAAAATGAGAAAATAAATTGATCAAAATTTCATGATAATTAAGTTAAAATTAGCAAATAATTAAAGAGAAATATATATATAAAGAAATATATATATATATATATATATATATATATATATATATAATCTTTCTTTTATATTTTATTTTTTCCATATATTCTATTAATAGTATTATATTTATTGTAAATTTATCTTATTAATCTTTTCTTTCTTATTATATAGAAACATTGAATAGTCTGATTTATAGAAGCAAATTAGGAAAGTAAACATATAAATTATAATAAAATATTATTATCATTTGATATTAAAATAAAATAAAATATTTTTTTAAAAGGAAAATTTTAATTTGTAATAAACCAAATATAAATAACTCAATCATATTATTAATTTTAAATAATTCATATACTAACACGATAATTCCAATAGTTAGATATTAAATTTAGCTAAGTTGGATCTCAATCTGAGACAATCTAACTAAGATATGAATCTATCTACTATTTAAGTATAGTTGTAAACTGATGTGGTGTAATTTATATTTCATATTATTTAATATTTTTAATCAATTATTTTTTTCAGAACTAATAGTTAAACTTTATTTATGTAAATTATATATACAAAATTTTTATTTTAATGTAAATTTTGTATGTGTAATTGGTATAAATTAAAATTAATATATATATATATATATATATTAATATATTAAATATAAATTATTTAATCATTTTATTATATTTAAAATTTTTAAAAATTACATAAAATTATAATTTACTAATTTAAAATGAAAAAACTATACTGATTTTTTCATTCATATATATATATATATATATATATATATATATATATATTTTTTTTATAAAAATATATAAAATATTTAAAAAATATATAAAATTATAATATAAATATATAAAAAAAAAAAAATATATATATTTTTTTATATATATATATATATATATATATATATATATATATATATATTATTCTTATAAAAGTATACTTTTATAAAGGAATTTATGACGACTTATTATGACAGGTATAAGTTATTTATCATAATAAGTTGACTGGCGACATTTTTGTAATAAAAGTAACAGTTATTATGATTGGTATAAAGGGATCTATCATAATAAGAAGGAAAAATTTATTATAACGTGCAAAGGACCTATCATAATATATGGGCGCGGTGGCAAAATTAAAATTATGTTAAAAATATATTATGACAGATTTAGAGAAACATGTCATAATATCTTTAAATCCCTATTTTTTTCTCCAGAAGTATACTTTCTTTCTCAAACAGTCACATTACCTTCTTATTTCGCGTTGTCGTCGCCACTTCGTTGGCCACTCCGTTCGCCGCTCCATTTCGTCGCTTGAGGCAGTGTAGGAATGCTTCACCAAAAAATGACATCGTCTTGGCGAACCGGCCTCGCTTCCTTGTCAGCAAGTATATCGGCTACAACAACACCACCGTCACGGTGTCGCCCTACGACGACCACTGGCGCAACCTCCGTCGCATCGTGTCGCTTGAGGTTCTCTCAATGCACTGTTTGAACTGCTTCTCAAAAATCTGAACGAACGAGATCATGAGGCTCGTGCAAAAGCTCGCTCACGACTCGTGCAACGCCTTCGCCAAAGTGAAACTCAAATCCAGGTAAATTTGGCGATAGAATTAAATTAGGTAGAAATTATTGAAGACTACATAACAAAATTTTGATTATACTCCATAATTTTTTAATTTTTTTATTATTGTTTGTATAATTTATTGAAGCTTTTCGGAAATGACTTTTAACAGTATAATGAGGATGGTGTCTGGGAAGAGGTATTACGGTGAATATTGTGATGTGATGTGATGTGAGTGATGCGGAAGAAGCAAGGCAATTTAAAGGGATTATTAAAGAGTTGGTGGCTTTGGGAGGGGCAAATAACCCTAGAGACATTTTGGCTTTACTAAGGTGGTTTGATTTTGATGATTTGGAAAAGAAGCTGAAGAGAATCAGTATGTTATGTTAGGTGTAGAAATACCTATGAATGGAGGAAAATTGAAAAAATTAAAAGAAAACCCACTTATTTTGTTAGGTGTAGAAATATCTATTATAGTAAGTTAGATTTACTAAGACAAATTTTTACGATGTCATAGAAAAAATGCATTTTTTTATGACTCCTGCAATTATGATGTCAACATACCTGTCATAATAAGTTCTTTTTACCTGTCATAATAAGTTCTTTTTGTATAAACTATTTGAGAAAATCTTGTCAATTTCAAAATTCTTTAAAGTTACTGTCTCTTAATATTTTATGATATAATTAAATAAAATAATTATTTACAAATATACATAAATATCTAAATATATATTTATCCAAATTATCTTTCATAAAAAAAATTATTGCATTATCAAAGCTCTTTTGCTTGAAAAAAGATTGATAAAATCACATAGGTCTTTTCTGTTTGTAAAATTCAACTTTCACAGAGTTGGATGTTGAAAAAGATAGCCTCCTCCCTTAATTTCAGGAAAAAGCTATTTTGATAAGAATGTTGATTTTTTTTTAATTTAATATATAAGGTATAAACATCTTGTCATCTCTTCACGTGTTTTTGAAAATTAATATTTTAATATATATTCGTACTTGTATGATATTTTAAATTAGTTTCTAGTGATTTCAATCTTCTATTTAACTATATCAAATAAGTTGGAGCCACATGATTGTTTGAAGGATCATTCTCAAGAGGATTCCGGTTCAAATAATTTCCAAAATGTTTTTAAAATTATGAAAACCCGATTAGGAAATTTAAAATAAAAAAATTATTAAAATTTTATTAAAAATACACTAAAAACTTGTAAATTGAAGAGTGACTTTAATTGCACAAAGTTTATTAAAGATAAATAATTAAAACTGTAGATAATGTGATATTTTCTTTAGTCAGATAGTGTCTGAAGATAAGACTCTCTCTATATATACATACTTTGTTCTCTCAGCTAAGTCCTACACACTTCCACTTTGCTCTCTCTCTATCTCAACCCTTCTTCCTTGGGATGATGCTTAAATTGTTATGTGCTCCCAATAAGTTGCCTTTATCTGCATTTGCACCTGCGCTTTGTTTCGTTTCTGTGGAACATAACAAAGAAAAGTATTACATATATAGTCACACAGTGATCATTCATACAAGGTGCAGGTGCATCTGCAGTTGAATGCCATATTGGAATTTCATTGTGCTTCTTCTTCTTAGTTTCTTTATTTTATCACACATATCATTGCTTTTTCTTTGAATATATATATATATACCATCTCCTTGTAGCATGTACTCACACAACCACATTTCTTGTGCAGATCTAGATCTACTTATTACAAAGCTGGAGTTGAATCTCCAACCTAAGAATTTAGACAACTCCTTCCTTACTTTCAATACTACATACTTCTTTACCTTGTGCTCCAGATTTTGGAAAAATATATCAGAAAAAAGTCTGGTGCTGCACAAGTTTAATGGTATACCTCTCTTCTTTTTTCTTTCTCCTTCCTTTCTAAGCCTGTTAATTGTAACATATGATAATGACAACCTTGGAAATTTTGAGGAAAGAGGAATGATGATTTCAGACAATAGTTTTTGCTTCAAAACACATATAGTCAATTAACATATCTAATCTTTGAGATTATTCATTCCACATTCCAAATCTATACTTTTCTTTTCTCCGACCAACCAGCCACACATGAGAATGTAATCAGATTATATTAAGCATGTAACAAGATGATATAACACAGGTCAATTCTCTAGATTTGTGATGATCTAAAAACAGCTATGTACAACTTCAGTTAAGTATAAATATATAGTTTATTTAAATGTTTTCATATTTAGCATTCCCAATTTCTAGAAGACTCTAAAAGCTACTCCTAGAAGCTAGGGTGTAAGGGTAAGACCACTGATAGTATTTATAATTTGTAAGTAAATTTAGCAACTAGTTGTTGCAAAATCCAGAAGAAATGGTTAAAAAAATATATAATCAAAGCCGACGTACTACAGAAGGCGGTGTAACAAAGTGGTGAGTTGTGATGCTTGAAATCTGAACCAATGAAAACCAGTTAGCACTGAGATATGTCCTGTCACAATATTATATAAATTTTATCTGATAAAAGGGTTATTTTTTTATCAATCTCCATGTATTTTTTCTAATCAAGCTGTGTTTAGTCTGCAGACAAATACAAATCTTGGGAACTGTCTGTTTTCGTTGATTTGAATATCTTATCTGAGATGTTGATATTTCCGCTCTAGACAATAAGATTAGAACGATTGAATCACGTGAAAAGAAGGGATGAATCTCAATACACATCCGCTTGAAGTCATCATCCACGAAATTCCTTATTGTGATTATAGAGTATTCATTTCTTTTTCTGCCAACAAATTTAATCAGAAATTTTCAAATTAATTTGTTTTTTTTTACACGAGCCAGCTAGTAGTGTACTACTGTATAGAAGGTTGCATTTTGTCAGTTGCAGAACTTTGATCAACAAACCACAAATAAGTATGTTTTTCTTTTTTGAGTCTTTACAACTGTCTTGATTAGTATAAATTAGGAATTTTGTTAGAAAGTTAAGAACACAAATTCAATGGTGAAAATAGGAAGAAGACAAGAAAATTCTAAAAATAATTAATTGATGTTGAATTTTGTTTTTGGTAGCCTAACAAAGATATGGAGAAAGATGACATGTGACTAATTAAGTGGGACCTCAATGTCAATTTCCACCTACTTCTGTAATTTAATCTCAAGTTTAAACTAAAGAAAACTATACATCTCAAATTTTATATATATATTGTGTTTGTGTATACCATAGACTAGTTTTATAGTGATTTTTCAATCACGAAATTAACTACAAACCAAATAAGTTGCAGCCACATGATTGTTTGTTTTTGTTGAAAAAGATTCCAATTTCAATAGTAAACTTAAAACTTCATACATTATAGTAACTAAGATTTTAAATTTAAAGAACTTTTAAAATGGTAGAAATATAAAAAAGAGATTAAAGCACCATGATCATAAAACTTCTTACTACTAATTAAACTGGCCATAACACATGTTTTCTTTGTCTGCATTTGCACCTGCACTTTACTTGGTTTCTGCAGGTGAGGAACAGAAGCAATTACTCATAAATCACATGGTGCATCTACTCATAAATTATAAATGTTATATGGCTTCAAGTTAACTTGGATGTTGGTGATAGTAACCAGTAACTAGCTAGTTCTAGTTTGGAACACTATGCAATTGTTTCTTTCTTTGTACATACATAATCTCTTTTACTTCTTCACCTTCTATCGCCCTTTTAAATGTACTGCAACACTCTTCACTGTTTACTGTGGTATGTACACATATGCACACAACATTATTTCAACTGTAACAGTAACATCAAAACTTTTGAGTTTATTTGTAATCACATGCTACCTCAATTATAACACCATTACCGATAGCTATCCATAATTCCTAAGAAATCTCAAAGATCACAATGCAATCTTCACTATCATTGAAATTAAAAACCTTGAACCTATATGGGTACTTTTGTTATAGCTATCAAGTATTTGATTCCAATTTTACCAAGAATAAATTATGTAAATGTGTCAAATTCCAATATGAGTACGAGGACAGCACGTCCCAAGAAAGAGTATAAAACAGTTGCTTAAAGCGTACATTTCTGAGTGATTCCCAAAACTAATCTGCAGAAAGATAAGTCTATTGACAGCTCATCCCCTGCCCCTTTTTTCTTCCCATTCTGATGGTGTAATAGTAATGAAAATGACACAAAGTTGATTAATTGGTATAACCATGTGTTTGGTTGTTTGGACATTTTCAGAAAAGAGAAATGATGGAACCCTCGTTGATTTTTTAGCCAATGATTTTGAATGGTTTGAATGAACATCTGGTCTATTACATTGTCAAGTTCTATCTCATATTCTGAGATTCTTCCAGCTCAGAAATCTACACTTATCTCTTCTTAGGAAGATTGAGAAAGAGAGATAAAGTTGTAAGAGAGCATATTAATAATACTGTATGCCCTAGTGTTTGTCAGTGATAATTCAGACAGTTATGATATGAGAATCCAATTCACATGTACCAATTTTAACAGGCTTAGGCATGAAACAAGGTGACATTGCCTAATTCTTTTGACTTTGTGATCTAAGAACAGTCATAAAGGGATTAGGATTCCCTGCATCAATGAACTAACTGCAGAAAGTTTCAATTATATGTGAACAAGTCGTATACTCATAGCTTCAGTTGGATATAAAGATCCTTTTGGGGCATGGATGGTTTTGAAACTGACCTCAGCAGTAACATGCAAGCTTCTACATTATCTTGTTACATTCTGCACAATTTCTAGAGACTCTAAAAAGTTATGTCTAGAAGTTAGCAACTAATAACTACTATAACATAATCTGGAAAATCAAGAGGGTAGAAGGGTCTAAATTAAATATCAAACCGCCACACAGGAGTCGGTTCAATTCAACTTTAAGATAAAGCCTAATATGATGCATCGTATCTGAACCAATCTGAATGGTCAGCACTGAAGTATGCATTATTAAATAATTGTATGTCCTTCTTCCATTTATATTGTTACACCTGTAATCACCATTAAATAATTATTTACCATGTAGGTTTTTGCAGCTATTTATATATATATATATATATATATATATATATATATATATATATATATATATATGAATATTTTTGAGGAGATGTTGCTATTTAATCTAGCCAATTTAAAAGAACTGAAATCACACGATAACCTAGCATCTAGCATGATGTCAATACATGGTTAAGTTTCCAGTTCTACAATTGTAGAGTCTTCACTTTTGTGACAAATGATCATTATGAATTGAACATAGATAATACCTAACAGTTGTTTTTGATCTTTCAATGCTAGTTACATGTGTTCCTGTTTATTGGTTTAGAATTTTTCTTAGTTCAATTCAATCTTGGGAATTTTTTTTTTTATCAGCATCTAGGGGTTCTTTTGAAACTTTTAAGTCTACAAATCCAATAATAGAAGAGGAAGAAGAGATGAAAAGTCTGAAAAATATTAATTGATGTCTGATTTTTCCTTTTTGGTATCTTTCGAAAAGATATCATATGGATGTGTGTGACATGCGATTTACTATAGCTAAAACGTGTAGCTGAATGTCAGATTTCAAGTACTCTTCTTATTTAATCAATTCATGTTTAAACTGGTGAGATTTTTTAAGTTGATTTGAGTCAAAGTTATAGGAAATATATAAAAGTTTTAATTTTTATGTATGTCAAGAAGAAGGAATTATTTTTCATCCACCTATGTTTGGATGAAGAGCTAGAAAGATTTAACTTTTTTAAGTGAATTTGAAATACCATACTCTAAATAATTTGTTTGAATATTAAATCTAATAAATTTTAAAATGATGAAAACTATAGAATATATGTTTTCAAGAAAAAAAAATAGTTTCAAGTAATAGGCATAAAATTGATAGTGGGATACTTACATAATCCAGAACAGATAAGATTAAAAATTTTCTCAATCTCAAACAAATTATTTTACCTAGATTATTTTAAGTTGATATAACAAGAGATGAGACATGTCTTTATCTTCATACTTAATTAGTTTACTGCAGTAGTAATGAAATTAGGAGAATTCATAGCAATGTAGCAATGATGACATTTGTTAGTTAAATAGAAATGGAGATTATTAGACAATGACAAATAATAGAGTCAAAATATAGAAAGTTAACAAACATGAATCACACACTTAATACAAAGAATCTATACGTGAAAGGACTTAAATAGCTTGTAGGACAAATAATGAAAATGAAAATGAATGGTTTGAGGAGAATATTAGGTGGAAGGTAGGCAATGGGGAAAAGATAAAATGGTAGAATAAATGGATAGAAGATGAATTATTATCAATAGATTTCTAAGAATTTCTAAGAATGTATATTAATACCATATCTAAAAAATAAAAACCTTAATGAAGTTGGAGAAGGTGGAACAACAATAGGTGAGAAAGAGTCTAAAAGACAAGTAATATTTCTCCAAGAATTAAGAGAAAAATATTTGAATAAAGAAAAGAAAGACAAGTGGGTTTAAAAGGATGATGACTCAAAAACTTAGGTGTGGAAGACAAGACAAACAACTTATATAATTATGGAAAATAAAATGTTTTAGCAACATAGTTTTTTTCTTTCTTATTTTTCTTAGGGAGTGTTGTTAAATTGGGTGCTTACCAAAAATAATCTAATCGGGAGTAATATTATATAGGATTAAATATATTTTTAATGTCTTAAACTTTGATGTTAAATGAGAATTTGTCCTTATTTTAAATTTTGCTACAGTTTGATCCTCAAACTTTAAAAATGAATAAATATAGTAGGAGTGAACCTAACTACATTAAATTTGTTTTGACATCATCAACTATGTATACTAGGAGTTGTGTGTATTGATCATTGCAATGTTGTAGCTAACGCGTTAAGTATCGTACTCAGTGAGTATGTTACCAAGAATGAAATTCAAAGGAATTGATATGGGTCTGCTCAAGCAGTGAAACATGTGGTTTAATTTGATGTAAAGCGAAGAACCTTACTAGGGTTTGACACACTGCAAATCATCTTGAAAGAAAAGGGCTGCCTTGGGAACAAAGACACAAGTGGTTCATGGCTATCATCTACTCGTGTCGTACGATATTGGGTTAAGTCCTGCAACGAGCACAACCCTCTTTAGTTGCCAAGATTGAGCTTAAAATCCTGAGTAGACTACTGATGATAAGCCGAAGGAAGGTGAGGATGACGCAAGTCATGTCCTTCATACCCTAGATGACACACATGCTACAATGGATGAGACAAAGGATTGCGATCCGCAAGGGTGATCTAACTGTAAAAACTCGTCCTCAATTCGGATTATAGGTTGCAATTCGCTTGCATAAAGCCAAAATCGCTTGTAATCACCGATCAACCATACAGGGTGAAATTATTGTAAACATTGTTTGTCACACTATGGGACTTGGCCATGCCCAAAGTCTTACCTTAACCGCAAAGGAGACAAAACAGATTTCAAAATTACGTTTGAGTTGTTTATATAATTTTGATAAGTTCCATCTCAGAAGTAAACATGGAACACCATTTAAAAAAAATGTTTTGTTGTTAATTTAAAATGATTATATTCATTTACTTTTAAAATTTAAAGACTAAAATGTATTAAAATTTAAAATAACAATGTGTCCAAATTTATGAAAAAAAAAACATATTTATCCTTATTACAAAAGAGAACAAATGAAATGTGTGGATTATTAAAAGAAAATACAAATCATATATTGATCTCATAAAACATGGCCAATCAAGTCTGGTATAAAATGCCATAAGAACAAGCACAGTTTCACATTTTCAAGCAAAATAACATTTCAAAACTTTAGTGAAAACAGAATTTGGAAGGGAAAATAGGTAGTAATTATCTAGACTCTATAAACATATACATTTCCTTATTTATTAAAATGAAAAGGTGGATGCAGAATATTGTACAGATAAAAATGTGGGCATGAAATAAAAACAAGTATATCAATTCCAATTGTTCACTTTAATTCAGTAAAGTGTACAATTTAATAACAAAAGACAATATTAGAACACAGGAGATGGATTTAAAAATTATAATATATCTTGAGAGGATGTTACTTGATTTTTAGAGCAAGGTGTAAAAAGACAGAACAAAGATTATACAACCAAAACAGAAGAAGGGAATTGTCAACAATATCAATTCAAGAAAAGAATTAAGTAATAACAATTAGGGGTGGGCATGGATTGGATTTTTAATGATCCAATCCACATCCATTTTATATCCAAACAATTGAATTAAATTTTTGACCCAAATCCATTTCTTCAGCAAAAGTAGTTTGGATTTTTTTTAAATTCATATCCAAATATTTGGATCAAGATTTAAATCCAATCCAAATATTTAGATCAAGTTCAAAATCCAGAATCCATTTTTTATAAAAAAAATTTAAATTCAAAAACTTGTGTCATTAAGGCCCGGATGACCCGGATGAGACCGAGGACTCAGACGGGCCGAACAACACGAACAGGCCCGACAACACGAACAAGCTCGACGACGTGAACGGGCCGGACGACCCGAATGGGCCTGACGACACGAACGGGCCAGACGACCCGGACAGACCCATCCAAACAGTCGGGCCCAATCGGGTAGTCATACACGTTTAAGTCGTGGGGCTCGTCTAGGTCGTCGGGTATGTCAACGTCGTCAGGCCCGTCCGAGTTGTCGGGCCCATCCAGGTCGTCGATCATGTCCGTGTCGTCAAGTTCGTTTGGGTCGTCGGGCCCGTCCGGGTCGTAGGCCCCGTCCAGGACGTCGAGCCCGTCTGGGTCGTAGGACCCATCTGGGTCGACGCTTCGTTCGTGTCGCCGTGCCATCTGGGTCGTAAGGCCCGTGTAGGTCGTCAAGCTCGTCTGGGTCGTCGAGCCCATATGGGTCATTTGAGTCGTCAGGTCCGTCCGGATCGCCCGGATCGTTCGGCCCATCCGGGTCGTCCGGCCCGTTCGTGTCGTCGTGCCTATCCGGGTCGTAAGGCCCATGTAGGTCGATAGACCCGTTTGGGTCATCGAGCCCGTCCGGGTCGTCGGGCCCATCCGGGTCGCCGGGCCCGTCTAGGTCGTCCGCCCCATCCGGGTCTTCGGGCTCTTTCGGGTCGTCGGGCCCGTCCGGGTCATCAGGCTCATCCGGGTCTTTGGGCCTTCCTGACCCGTTCTAGTCTTTGGGTAGCCTGACCTGTTTTCGTCATTGGTCCTACCTGGTCCGTTCGGGTCTTCGGGTCCGCGTGACCCTTTCGGGTCTTCGTGTCCGCCTGACCCGTTCGGGTCTTCGGGCCCACCTTACCCGTTCGATTCTTCGAGCTTGCCTAACTCGTTCGAGTCATCGGACCCGCCTGACCTGTTCGGGTCTTCGGGCCTGCCTGACCCGTTCGGTTCTTCGAGCTTGCTTGAGCCATTCAGGTCATCGGGCCCGCTTAGCCCGTTCGGATTTTCAGGCCTACCTGCCTTGTTCGGTTCATCGGGCTCACTCAAATTTTCTGGATTGTTGGGCCCGATCCGTATAGGTCGTCCAACCTCTTATGGTCGTCGGGCCTGCCCGATCCGTATAGGTCGTCGAGCAAGGCCCGTCCTAGTCTGAATTTAGCATAGTCCATCTCAACCTTTAGTCTAACCCAACTAAAAATTTAAATTGAAATTTTGGATTGGATTTTTTGGATTATCCATATTTAAAAATCTTGATTTATAAAATGGATATCCAATCCATAAAATATATAAAATGTAGATTAGATTGAAATCCAGATCCATTAAATGGATTTTAAATGGATTAGATTTTTAATAAAATGGATTATAAATGGATTGGATTGGAACAAAAATGGATTGGATCAAGAAAATTAGATTTTTTGCTCACCCCTACAACAAAGAATGTTTTGAACCTATGGCAAACCCGGAAAAAAGAAAAAAAAAACATTTCTCAGATGCTGTAGAGAACAGAGGCTGTGCAGAGGGAAGATGGAACTGTCTAAAATACAGAGAAACATATAATTGAAGGCTTCTCGAAAAGAGTTCATATTCAATTCCAGAAAAGTTCCAATGTCTTAAAACCAGAAATTTTAAGCTAAGACATTTTTTTTTAAAAGCTGATTTTCCTATTTATTAAGATGTGTATACTTTGAGTAAAAATAAAATATGTGTACAGTTTGAAAAAAAAAAACTATATCTTAAAAATATTTTACATTTTTGGCTTACTCAACTGTGAAAGTAATCACACAAATGTGTTTAGTTTTAGTTATCATTCACATTAAAAAAATTGTAATATTGTTTAGTTTAATTCTTATTTTCAATAGTTAAAACGCCTATTTCTTCACCTAATATATTTAGTATTTAGAAAATGGTTGGTGTAGTTTAAGTTAAAGGTTAGTAACTTGTATCAATATAGTACGATTCAAATAGCAATATTGTAGTTCAAATTTTGAATATCTCTTCGAATTAGAGAAAGAATTTAGGCACTGTATGAACCGAAAGTGGTTATTTTGTTTAAGAAAAACAATTTTGCTTTTTATCATTTGATGAAAAAAGTTTCTATTACATTTATTTTCTTTTTCTTTTTATTATAATGATTTTAAGAAATAAATGTCAATTTTCATGAAATGCATATCATTTCCATTTCATTTTCCAAAGATTTATAAATAGGAGAAAATGAAGATATTATATATGTTTAATAATGATCTGTTATCACTTAAATTCCTAACACATTGTTGAGTCATTTGAGAAAATATAACGAAAAGATTTAATACTAATAAATTATTAGTCAATTCATTTAAAGAAATAATAATAGATAATAATTTTATGAACTCTCTTTCTGGTCTATAATTGTAATCATGTATACTTTTATGAGTTGAATTATACTAGGTGAACTCTTTTTCTTTTCTATTAATTCTATTAAACAAATGTCCCTTGGGCAGAAAATGTACGGTTAATAACACGTACTAGTTCATATTGAAAAAATTCATTAAATCGATCCTTTAACATTAGAAAATATAGCAGTTTAAGAGCTAAAACTGATAGATATGCAAGATAATTTTATTACTTCAAGATTGTATAACTTTATGGACAGTATCATTCCATTTTCCATTACAACAACCATCGTACCCTTCGGGATTCGCTCTATCTCGCAATATACTTCAGAATTTGAACCCCGAAAAGGTGTTGAAAAAATGTAAATCATATCATGACATCATATTTTGGATCTTACTTTCTCAATAAGCTCTCTTCGGAGAATTTTTCCTGAAGCTGTCTTAGGAACAGCATTGATGAATGTCACCCTTCGTAATCTTTTGAAAGGTGCTACCTGCAAACAAATACAAATAAGTTTCAACAAAAAAGGGTAATATACAGAACTAATGCGAATAAAAACATGTATTTTTTAATATCTTATCTTACCTGATTAGCAATAAACTTTTGAATATCTTCCTCAGTCAGTGAACTATTGGGTGAGCGAACGACATAGGCAACTGGAACCTCACCAGCTTCAGCATCAGGATATCTTCAGAATGAAAATGAGTCAATTATGAATTCCAATTACTAAAAACCTTGAGTTATATTTCTTCTGTACACATAATAATTAAATGAAAATCATGCATGTGAAACTTACGGGATGACAACAGCATCAAGTATTTCAGGGTGGGAAACAAGAAGCCCTTCAAGTTCTGCTGGTGCAACCTAGTTAGAACCAGAAATGGTAAATAGTTTAGATGGGTGAAAAATCCCTGACCATAAATTTTCATACTCAACAATAACCCAAAATGATTGTAAACACAAATAATTACCAATGCAGAACAACAAATACATTATGCACTGAAGTTACAAAATTGCCTAAGTACTTGATTATGTTTATACTACTTGTGTAAATGGGAAATTTGATTGAGATCTGGGATATGGGACCACGCATGCATTTATGACAGGCTAGACAAATTGTAAATTTACCATAGAAATGAGATTTGGATTACAAACCTGATAACCTTTATACTTGATGAGTTCTTTGATGCGGTCAACAACAAAAAGTTGTCCATCCTCATCAAAATATCCAAGATCACCTGTATGTACCCACCCTTTTTTATCTTTAGTCAATGTTGTGGCTTGGGGATTGTTATGATATCCTGAAAAATTACTCAATAGCTTTATTAAATTGCTTCTAGGAAGTTCCTATGAATACCATTTAATGCCAAACTGCATAAGAAGTAACCTAAGGACCCTCAGCATATGTTTAGAACAAGAACATGGAAGGAAAATAAAAATGAAGGAAGCAACCAAAGCACTGAGCATAACTATTCCTATACTCTATTGCTCTCAATAAACGTTGCCAACAGGTGCCATGACAGAGAAAGTGATAAATATATTCGTGAAATATTGATTAGAAAAATTAGAGTAGTGTATGATGAAGCTTCCAATAACCCCAAATCCCTTTATGCCATACATCAAACAGACTAACAAGAACACTATAACACGATGGTAGTGTTAGGCAAACAACTTGAGCGTAAAGTGTAGAATGTCTTTTTTTTCCTTTTAGCATATAGGACTAACATGTTTAAGGTTATGATCTAATCTGTCCTGCTTCCGAATTTACACACACAAGCCAACATTAGACATCACCAAGCTAAAAACAGATTAGTGTTTTCTCGCCAAGAAAGAGCCAGAGAAATGTATAATGTATAGTTGAGCAGAATAAGCTTAAAACGAAATAGGGAGATTCAAGCCCAGCATTAAACCAGATCCACTTAATCTGTCTACCTAAGACTCTTTCTCCACATAAGACAGCACAAAATTGATCTCTTTTTCCAATCACTTTCTACTATAGGCCATGTCAAGGACACAGTACAATAATAAACCACACATTGCAGGGATTGTACCTTGCATCATGTTAGGACCCCGTACCCATATCTCCCCCAACTGTCCAGGAGGGAGAGGCTTCAGCGTATCCACGCTAACTATTTGAGCTTCCACTCCCGAAACAAGCATTCCCGCAGACCCACTATGCCGAATCCCCATCCTTGTATTCTCCACAGAAACAATCCCACACGTTTCAGTCATACCATATCCCTGAAACCACAACAACGATAACAAATGCTTCAGTCTCAAATAATTTCAACCCACTTCAAAGAAATTTCTTTTCTTCCTAAGCAGTAAAGAAAACTAAATTTAACTTCTTTCATTATTCGTAAGCTAAACCCAAGTTATGTATTTGATTTTTATAGAAATTTCATCGTTTAACTTCTCTAAAGGAGTGCAGAAGTCATTTAGAACAAAACATTCACTGGGTTAATAAGTACAATCCAAATCAAAACATCACAGACCACAAACGTTGTCTTCTACCTGAGCAACAGTGGCACGAGGGAAACGCTTAGCACACTCCTCCATCAACTCTTTCCCAAGAGGAGCAGCGCCGGAACCAATATGCTTCAGCGAGGAAAGATCGTACTTATCGACCAAACCATGTTTGGCCAAAGCAAGGATAATCGGAGGCACAACCCACAAATGCGACACTCTAAACTTCTCAACCGTCTTCAAGACCAGTTCAAACTCAAACTTCTTCAGAGACACCACAGCGTTGCCCCTCTGAAGCTGCGCGTACGAAATCACCGTCAAACCAAACACATGAAACATCGGCAGAACGCAGAGGAACACGCTATGCATCTCCCCGGCCAAATCATCGTCCAACCCAATCATCAACGATGCCGCCACGAAGTTCCCGTGCGTTAGAACCACGCCCTTGCTCACGCCGGTGGTCCCGGAGGAGTACAGCAGCACCGCCGTATCACTCTGCTTGACGTCAACTTTCGGAAACTCGGTATGCGACCCCGCGAGTTGGACGAGCGCGTCGAAGCTAGTCGCATGGGAGTGCGCCTGGGAGTGGAGGAACACCGCGGGGAGGTTGAGGTGTTGGAGCTTGTCCCAGAGTTCGGGGACAGTGATGACAAGTTTGGGATTGGAGTCTTTGGCTTGTTTGGTGACCTCAGCGGCGGTGTAGGCGGGGTTGACGGTAGTGACGACGGCGCCGATGGAGGTGACAGCGAGGAAACAGACGATGTAGCGGATATCGTTGGGGGCGAGGAAGAGGACGACGTCGTTTTTGGCAACGCCGAGGCGGAGGAGGCCGTGGGAGACTTTAACGGTTAGCGTCTTCAACTGCGCGAATGAAACGGTTTGGGAAGAATCGGCATCGATAAGAGCTTGTTTGGAGGAAAACGGTGCGACTCTGTTGAAGAGGTGAGAAACGAGTGTGAGGTTGGGTTGTTTGGGGAAAACGATTGAAGGTCTGAGAGATCTGTATATTCCGTCGGAGCCATAGCCGGATCTCTGCATTGTAATCGAAATCGGAATCTACAATGCGTAACACAAAGGGTGATATATTATAACAGACACCGATGATGATAATGAACTGTTTTTATTCTGAAAACATGCACTGCGCAACGTTGTTACCGACCAAGTCACCTAACTGGTTTTTCCACATCGTATACAGTTTAACTATTTTCAGGAAGGAAGAAGATTCTCCCGAAAAAACTATATTACGCATTAACTACTTATTAATTTTAACATTTTATTTACAAAATTAAAAAAAAATCCAATTGGAGATGATTTATCCTTGTAAATAAAAAAATTATTGTATTTGTTTTTTTAGAGAGTGCTGGCGTTATCGATTGTGTTCAGATGGATAAGAACAACCTAATCCATCGTACTCAGTTGGATAAAAACAAAAACATTTGACTAACTCATTAACCAATGTGATTTTCAAATTAGTTTTTTCTTTACCTTGTTTTAGTGTCGTAGTCTATTTTTATTTTAAAATTGTTAACGCCAAATAGTTGTTGGGATAATAACTGATTTTCATTTTCAATTTTTTAGCAGGTTACGTCATATTTTGAATGTCAGAAAATCTGTTGTTTGATGATAGGTTGAAATGTTGGAAAATCTTGGAGCTTTGTATTGTACATACTATTCATTTAATACTTAATGCACTTTTTTTTCATATGATAATTTCGTGTAGACACCAAATTTATGCATAGAAAAAGCATCGTAGTCAAATCTATTGATGGATCTCATAAATTGTTCCTTTATTAACTTCCCCTTTCAACCTCCCTTTTCTTTTATTTCGTTGACATTTAAATTTAAAATTAGGAATAATTAATTACGATCAACAAGTCATCGGAAGAAATGTATAATAATTAATTAATTTACGTGACAAAAATGTTTAAAAATACCATCGCATACACTTACATTATTAACTAGAATTTTGACCCGTTTGAGATGAATGAATTTTATTTTTTTGTAGTAAATGAAAAAAAATTAAAAAGTTAAAAATAAATTTTAATAATAATTGATAAATATGATTTAAAATAAAAGATATTAATTTTATTATGTTTATAAATGAATGTAAGAGTTCTGAACATTGAGGATCATGACAATATTAATGATAGTAATCATTGTTAATTATTATTAACTATTTTAAGATGTTTTTATGTGACTATAAACAAGTGTAACTACGGATCATAGTTGTCTATAAATAGTTAAATTAAATATTTTTTAAACTGCTAAAATGGATTTTAAAAAATACTCATACTTTGTATATTTTAATCTTAATTATTAAGCGATAAGATCTACTAATTAACATTTTTATATAACTATCTTATTAGGAATAAAACTTCACCAAATATTTACGTTGTCTTAATCTTGTTTGTTTTGTGTTAAGAACTTAATGCAAACTTAAACCTGTCTGAATTAAAAATTTGGTTGTGTGGTCACCGTTCAATTGGTTTCGCACTGAAAAAATCGTCATGTATAAATTTCGACATGTATTGAACGTGCGTAAAATAGAATGTTTTTTGTATTTGGGCCCTGGGCTTGTTGGATAAAGGCTTAGTATACCTTTAGGCCGAAATCCATACGTTGCTTAGTTAAAGGCCCAAAACATAATCCTTGTCAAATTTCTCGAAGTCCTAAGATTACTGGTCATCACATTAATGAAACTTTTTCCAATTGCTTATGCCTAATTATGTGAGAACGTAATTGATTATTTATTAAGTTATGTTTACACATTTCATAATTAATTTCGGTCAAAGTATAACCAATTGTTATCTTTGCACGTTCAATTATATTAATAATAGATTAATATAATTGACTTAATCAATTAAGTTATATATATTCTTCAAAAACATTATTTTTTTTTATATTTCAATAATTGGAAAGTGAATCAAACTTATAATATAATCTATAAATTTTTAATATGATTTATTAACTTATATTTCATTAGTTCGGAGTCATGAAACTTTACATATGATTAACTAAATGTTTATCATAACCCATTACGTTAAATTACATATGAATAATTATATTTTTCCACAGATGATTTAGTGAATATGAGGTGATAATTATGATAAACTGTATGATCAAAACACTTTTGCATTTATATTTTTTTTCACTTATCTACTTTCTTTTCATAATTTTTTTTTCAGCTACGTGTAAGTTTCTTTGGAGTGGTAAGTAAAAGGTAAGGAGTAAAAAAAATTAATGAAATATAAAAAAATAGGGTAAGAAGTGTAATTATTTGAATTAAACGAAAAAAGAGTAAATAATGTAAAAAAAATAAACAAACTAGTGACTGATTTATTTCATCTCCACTCCTTCACTTTAACTACACAGTATATATGAGTAAAAAGAAGTAAATTCAAAATATTTTTATTCAAAAAATTATTTACATATGCTTGAAATGCTCTAAACTCATATACAATCTTATATACATAAATTAATTTATAGAAAAATGAAAAAGAAATTATAAGTAGTAACAGTTCTCAACATTAGAATGAGAGATACATTGAGTTGTTAGTTTCTCATTACTTAAAAAATTAAAAGCATGCTAAACCTTTTGTCTTTGGTCTTGAAAACCATGGCTTCAGAATTTATTCTGATTTTATTATGTTGCAGTCAAGGGTTGAATTTAAAAAGGAGGAGAAAAGATAAGAGTCAAGGTATTGAGAGGTGCAATGCAACCAGTCCCAAGAAAAAAATGATTATGAGATGAAAAGTGACAACTTCAAAATCAAAGGAACCTTTTCTTCTCACTGCGCTGCACTTCGCAATCAAAGTCAATCCAACAGCACCTTCACCTCACACACTCCACTTTTATATCATTCTATTTTCGCCGATAAAAAAAAATACCACTCAATAATTTTACTTAATTAAAATAAATTTATACAACTTTAGTAAATTCGACTTTAACACGTTTCATAAAGGAATTAAAGTCATCATAGTATTATACAACTTCGATACATAATCTAAAACTAGAAATTTATCTCAAGATATGACGAGTTGGGAGATAAGAAAAATTCATATTTCTAGATATGTATGGATAAAGTCCGTATTAATAGAAAATAGATATTGTATATAAATATTTACGGATAAGGGATACAAATATTTTTTTTATATTTATATATAAAGCAGGCACGAGTATTATAATATTCGTATCCATGAATATCTGTATCTGCTACATTATAAGTTAAATTAAAAAATAAAAATAAAAACATGATTAAAATATTAAGACATTAATTTTGAATGAATTTTTTTTATTAATTGATTTTAAAAAATCTTTATTTTTTTTGAAAACTTTAATTCAACATTATTTAAATGAGTTATTTGAATTTTATTTAAAATTTATAAATATTATGTATTGTAATTTATTTATTATGATTAAAATATATTGTTATATATATATATATTATAAAAATATATAAATATTTACATAAATATAAAAATAAGTACCAGACAAATATTTATTCGACAAATAAGATAGGAGAGAATTATTACTCACATCCCTAATAACAATTTCAACTCTTTCATAAAAATAATCTGAACTTAGCATGACTTCGATTCGATTAAAAGTGTGTGGTGCCAACTTCACCCGATTTGTCATAACTTTTTAGAAATTAGTCCATTACGTATACGTTAATTTCAAAGAAATTACGCCTAAATGATTTTGGTAAAACAAACAAAAATAAAGTGATAAAAATGAATAAAAATATTAATTAGCCAAATTATTGAGCTAACTTTTCACCTTTGCGTGTGAACGTAATCAACTTTTGTTCCAATCAAAATACTTTTCTGTTAGTCAATCAATTTAATAGAGGTGAACAATTTTCAGAAACAAAGAAATGGTCTAATGAGTAGAATAATCAGAAGATGATGACTATTCCATGAGTCGCAGACAATGGTCAAAATCAGAGACAGAAGAGTCCACCAGCTGGATAGTTAGGCCCTAAAATTATAATCATCAATTACCCTCTCTTTAGAAAAAAAAAAACAAAAAGAGAAACTAAGTAAAATAATATTTATAAATTAAAAAAATCCTAATTATTTTATACAGAATATAGCAGTCGAAAATTATTGTTTTAAATAACAAATAATTATATGATTTTAAAATAATGTACAAAAAAAAATTGTATGAGTAATAGTCAAAATAAAAATCATGTATAAATAATAATTGCAAATACAATTATCTCTTGTATTTGCCTTCATTCAACCTTGCATGACTCAAGGTGTAATTAAAATAATAAAATTTCGTTTATATTTTGGATTTCTGTTTCATTTTAACATAGATGTAGTGTTTGTTATATTTAAGATTATTAAGATTTGATATTAGAAGATTATCTATGCAGATAATCATATATCAGCGTACACAGACACTATTGTGCCTATATACATATTTTTTAAATATAAATAGTAGTATGTTAGTATATAATAATAGTGTAATGTTATTAAGTTAATATATAAAATAAATTTATATTTATCACAAAATAAAGTGAAATGAATAGAGAAATTAATTGTTGATGTATAAAAAAAAAGATAAACAATTTTATAGAAAATAAATAAAAATAACCATTAATTTTTAAAAAATTTAATAAATAATTATATTATAAAGGGTAAAATTAGTATTATGAAATGTGGACACAAAAGAGAAAATCTTTTTTATATATTGTTATAGATGGTTCTCTAATGTTGTTGTTAACATTAGAAACATTACAAGTAAAGGATGTGAGATGAAATAATTCAGTTAATGTTGTATGATGACAATGCAAACAAAGGGAAATGTTTTTATATAATTCTGAGATGACTTTCATGGAAGCAAAATTTGTCTTTATGAACAAACTATTGGCTGAAATTCTTCTAATTTGGATTAGTTGATTTAATAATCCAACAGATAAAGTTTGTAGAAGTATATTTAAAACATTAATTTTGTATTGGCTGGTATGAAAGTGGGTAGAAATTTATGTCATGCCCACTTATAAAAATTGTCAATATATACGTTGGAGTGTTCGTAAAAGAAACACACCTTTTGACCTTTACTCGAACAAAAAAAAACATTTCTCCTATTATGATATCATTTTTTTTTTTGGTGTAGAGATGATAAAAATTTAGCCACTGTCCTGAGGATTGCAATTCAGTGTAACTTCTAAAATAAAAATGTTTAACAAAAAGTTAAATTAGTTTTCCAATAAAAAGCTTTTTTAGTTTGATTCTTATAGAAAATTTCTGAGGAAAACAAAATGATTTAATGTATCCATCCGTACAAAGAAACAGTACTTTTAACCAATGAAACAATTTAAATCCAGGTAGATTGATATATGAGTTTATTTGTCCAATATATATATATATATATATATATATATATATATATATATATATATATATATATATATATATATAACTGAGATTGTGTTTAATAATTTATGTTATTCTTACACAACTTGAATTTTCAATATTTCATAAAAACAGTAAAATTCCTGCACCATATGCATCATACTCTTTCTTTTCTGGCCATCATTGCATTTTATTAGTTTAAAATAATGAAGATTTGTCGTAAACAAACTCTATTTTGACTTCTGACCTAGCTATTATACAAAAGATTCTTCGTCAGGGTGCTTAAACAAGGTATTTATTTCCGACAAATCACACATTAGTATCAAAATCAATGATAGTGATACAAAAACTTAAAAATAGAGAGATTTTTTTATGTATAAGGAACAATCTCTTGACACAATGAATATCGATTTTCAAATAATTAGAAGAGAGAACATAATAAGAATAACAGCATGGGCTAATTTTACTTTCAAGTTCAAAAAGTTGATAATCAAAATAATTTATGAAAACAGCTCCGGATTGGTTCCTTAATTATGTTTTTATTCAGTATTTATTTAAATACTGAATAGTAAAAAGTAGTGTTATAAATAATATTTGAGAAAAATAATTTTGAATGCAAAAGCCTTGTTTTCTGGAATTGATAACATTGATGTCTGATTGGGGGATTGCACTTGCATCGAGAGAATACTTACAAAAACCTAACATCATCGTCATCAAATCATCACTTGAGTTCAGTTCCAAGAGGATATACACAAAATATAAAGAAGCTTTTACCATGTATTTTACCATGTACTGTCAAAATAAGAATTATCTCATTTCATTAAAGAACACAGAACTCCACAACACAGCCTCAAAGTCTTTTCTGAATCTTCCCTACTCCCATGCCTCTCACTGATCATATCTCTCTGATTTCACTTCCACTAGTGTCAGTCACTTCAGTAGTTGTAGTACACTCCCTTCTCCGTCTTGTTTTCATCAATACTAAAATACCCATTATTACTATTATTACTGCTACTGTTACTACTAATCAGTTGCTTAATAACCTCAAGATCATAATCCAGTGCTGTTTCTTGCGTCTGGAACACACACCCATTTGGCTTCTCTGTCCAATGCTTCACATACTCTTCACCTCCATCATGATTCATGTTTCCTTGACTCAGCATCAACTTGTTCATCTGCATGTGCTGATCTCCGAACATCAAATTCTGAAATCCCATTTCTTCTTGTTTTATCTCTCTCCCCAGGCTCACCTGGCTGCAGCTCCCATCAGAGGAACTGCAGCTTGTTTCACTTCCAAACACAAGCATGGAGCTGTCTGTGGTGGGGTAATACTGCATGGGACTGACACCGACCGTAGGATCTTGGTTCTGATAAAAGGGAAGAGATGAGGTTGTGTTTGTGTAATTACTTGAAGGAACAGAAATCTGTTGAAGGCATGGGAAAGACGAGGAGGTTGGTGCTGGGATGTAATAAGGAGAGTTGTTGCAGTAGTCTCTGTAGATTGATGTCTGAGAAGAAAATGGTGAGGGAGGGTTTTGGGAGGAGGAGTGTTGATAGGGTGCTATTCTTTGATGAGATGCAGGAAGCAACCCCATGAGTTTCCTCTTCAGCTTGGTGTTCCAGTAGTTCTTGATATCATTGTCAGTCCTCCCTGGTAACTGAGCAGCTATAATTGACCACCTAAAAACATCATGGAAAAGACCACCAAAAATAATTATATATCAATGTCTTCATTTACCCAACATCATGCTGTTGCTGGATCTAAACTTGGCCTCCAAGTTGAAGACCAGCTTCCCAAATACAGACAGATATTCTAGGTAAGTACATAGTTTTCTCACATTGTCAAATCCCTTGCTGTGTTTTTATTTGCCTCTTTTAGATAAATATGGACAGAGTTCAGGACATTTCACCGGAGAATGTGTTTTATTATGTGATTGAAGTAAAAATGGAAAGAAAAAGAATGTCCATCTGAACATCCTAGATCTGGAGAATAACTAATTTTAGAATTTTTTGAGTACAGTAAGTGGGTCTAGCTATGCATAGTGCATAAAAATGGGTAGCAATAAGTAGTACCTGCTTCCAATATTAGCATAAAGGCTGCATATTATTCTGTCTTCCTCGTCGGAGAATTCGCCGTGCTTAATGTTGGGCCTAAGATAGTTAAGCCATCTAAGTCTGCAACTTTTTCCACATCTCCTTAGACCTATAAACATATATCAGAGTCAAAGTATTGCAGACATACAAAGAAAAAAGAGAATATATACATGCATATGAAATGATATATCTAGGTTTAGAGTGTAACACTGTTTCTTACCAGCTTTCTGAGGAAGAGCAATCCAATTCCCTCCAGTTCCATGCTTCTCTATGTACTCCTTCAGCTTTGAGTCTTCTTCTGGTGACCATGGTCCTCTCTTCACATTTGCCTTGTCACAGCAAGGAGCTCTTCCCATCTTCTCTCCAATTCTCTGCAACAATTTCACAAAACCTCTCTCACGATCCGAGTTATGATGAAACTTTGGTGGGGACTGCTTAGCCTTATAACAAGAGACCTAGCTCTTGAACAGTTAAAATATTACTATTTTATTCTCTCAGTAAGAAACAAAACTGAAATGAAAAAGCATGGATAGGACGTTTATGTACGAAATAATTTAATTTCTGAACATTATTCTAATGTGGACTCATTCTCAGGAGAACTTTCTAACCTTCTAACTCATGTAATTTCTTTCCTTTCAATTTCTTCTATAATTAATATTAATATGTACTCACAGATAAAAAGTATCCAAAGTTTGTCATACAGAAAGAAACATAACGAAACAGGTTTATTGTGGTGATGGTTACAGCTACCAGATTTGTGATTCTATCCAAATGCAGGGACCAAGTGTGGAATTAATTGTCCAAGTTTTCTTCATCCTAGTGCGGTGGCTCAATATTTAATCATTTTGGTTAATTAAAGCATTGACACTCTTGCTAAAGTAAAACATTACAGAGAGTAAAAGACAGAAAGAAAAAATTGAAAAGGTGCACGCAATATATTAAAAATATATCTGTAGTATGATTTAATTAAATCCTCATCTAACTGGCGGACATGTGTGACAAAGGCGCACCTCTCTCTCTCTATATATATATATATTGAAGATATTGATGGACTTAATTATATATATAGTAGTAGTATTTAACTTGTCAGAAAATCATTATGTAGCAGTAGGTGTATCTTTTGGAACTGCACACGACCACCTCCTTAAACTTTACAACAAAAGAACCAGAAAATGAAATATAGCTGGATATGCATTAGTAGATGCTAAATTACACAACATTGTGATGCATAAAGAGTTGTCTCTCCATACACTCTTTCCCTAGCAAACAAAAACATAGGTGTTTCAGACAATTGCATGCACGTTAACTGTTGACGAAACTAGCTAGCATATATCGTATTACCCTTTGGAACAATGAAATATACTAGAAATTATAATTGTTTTACATTTCATACTTCTCATTTGATTAGTTTTTTTCTTATTCTCTTAAACTGTAATCAATGACTTTGTATTAGAAAAAATATGTTAAAAGAGCTTCACATCTACTATGCAAGATTATCTGGCTAATGGTGAGTGTGATGATTATGTTTCATAGGGTCCTATGGATCAGGGGTTGCCCTTAAATTCATCCGATCAGGTGTTTTGTTTAGATTGAGTAATTAATCAGTGGAATTTTACAGAGCAGCATAGTGAAAAATATATAACAAAAACAATTATCAGAGATCTGTGCTGTCACGTACACTAGAATAACATTCCTAGTATAGGGAGTTTTGTGTTGCTTGACGACATATAAAAATACAGAAGAGACCTAGGTTTCATAGATCATACATGATGATATTCCTTCTTTTCCTTTTATTTATTATAATTCTTCTATATCGTAGATAAACATCCCTATACTTTGTACTCTCTCTGTGTACAAAGGGTATAGAAGAAAGCTATATTCAATGGTTTTTAAGAATTCGGCACTACTTCATGGTATCAATTATGAGTTTAAGGCTAACTATTGTTTTTAATTTTGGTATTATGTTTTGAAAATAATTCAATCGAATTCACCAATTATGCAGCTGCATACTTTGATTTGTTTAATGAACCCAGCTGTGTCATTGCTAACGTATGCATGCCACTCTGCCAGCTAACCATACTGTATGTTGTTCTCATCATCTATGCGGTAATTTTATATGGTATTAATTAGCAGCATTAAATAGATTATTCACGTGTTTAAGTACACATTCAATCAGGTTCTGTAGATAATAAATAATCTCTTCCTTTACAACTTGTTTTTTAATCTCTTGTTCTTTTTCGTTTTTCTTCTAATATGTCATCAGTGCTCATCATATTTTTTCCCCTCCCTGGAGTTTTAGAGCTACAGCCATCGATATTCTAATTGTCTCAGATTAATTCAATAAAATTTCATATTCAAATCTTAGTGACAAAAAAAAAATGCGACTAAAAACATTAACTCATGAATATTTAAGACAAATGTTACTAACACACAAGAAAAAAACATATATTTTTGGTGACAAGATAGGATACTTAACATGTAATGATTAGTGCAGTTATAAATTCAGAAAACTCAACTTTTAAAATGAGACTCGAAATTTATAAAAATATCTTCCCCTATTTTTTTAGAGCTAGATTTGAATTAGGTCATGGTCTAATAAAGTTAAAATTTTGTAAACTCCAAATTTAAAATTTAAGTTTCATCTGATAAATATATTAACATTGACCTACTTATGGGAAGATCCACTCACTTTAAAGTAGTAACGGTAAACTCACTTTATTTCATAATTTTTATTTAAATTAAAAAGTTAAGCAGTTGTTAAATTTATGATATCTAAAATATCATCAAATATTTAAATTTGTTCAACTCATTTGATATATATATTCCTTAAATGTGATGCGAGGTTTATAATACATGTTTTTATTATTTTGTGTATGATATTAAATATTTATAAGGGGTCTAATAATACAATAGATTTAATAAACTTGCTAAGATAAGATTGAATATCATAAACCTATCTTTATATAATTGACATGTAATAAGATGATAATTGTGTATATATTGTAAATGATTTTATTTTTATATTGAATACCTAATTAAGAGAACTATCAAACTCAAAGGACATCAAATGTACTATAAAAGAATTTGTTTTGTCATCATAACTAAATTTATCACATTAACCCTGACAAATACTATCTTTTAACATGCTTGAAATTTATTTTAATAATCATATAGTTATCCCTTCATATCTTAGTAGACTTGAGATCTGTTTTAATTAATAATGGTATATAGTTCTCTCTTCATCTTACAATTATCAAAATTACTGTTTTTCCATGTGTAAGTGAAGGATTTGTTCTTGTGATAATCAATAATTAAATTTATCGCATTGACAAGACAATATATCAATCATTAAGTAGTGCCTTAAAGAAATGGTGCTAGTAATTTGTTTCTTCATGGCTTGTGCTGAACTGTTTTGGTTGAATGAAGATGAATGTAGACAGCAGAAAGTGATAGTGGCATATATGATATAAAGTAAAGTGTTTATAATTTAGTATGATTAAAGGAAGCTAATCCTGATGGGTAGGCAGGGATCTAGGAAGATACGTTGGCTTTAGTTTATAGTCCACGCTTTTTGCAATTTGGTAGCTATATATAATACCTGCATCTTTGTTATCACTTTCTGGATCTGTACATAGTGCTCGCAACAGTAACACTAATCTTTGACCATTATCTTCATGTATATGAAAGAAACGTTTCACCGTCCAAAATTATGATCATCCCCACCCAGATATATAAAATTCAAAAATCATTCCATGCACTTTTGCACTTGTGCTCAAAGTTTTATTAAAATGAAAATGTTTGGAAAAAAGATAGAGTTATATTTCAGGAAAACTTATGTGTAGCTATGTCTATGAGATTTAGGGGCTATATGCATATGAATCCGACTAAATCTCTTGCTTGTGTACTCAAAATATTTGAGTAGCCCTGTGATATAATGTGATGGTGATGCTGTATAAAGTTGTGACATGCAGTAGTTCAAAAGCAGCAGCAGCATCAATCTGGTGGCAGGATATGAGACAGAGTAGATTGTATATAGAATAATATTAGTTCTCCTTCAGTAAGGTAGCATCGGAACGTTCAATGCATAACATGATGTGACGAGAGGCCAAGATAGTCAAATTATAAAGTTATTAATCGTACTTTTTAGTTCAAATAACTCAATTTGTACGTAGTAGATTTTTCAAATGGGTGAAAGGTTTGCATAATATATAGTTGGATCAGTAGCATACAAAACCTGCATAATTAAACACTGCAACTTTTAAAGTTAAACATGTTTTTTTCTTGAATTTAGACATGCAAATGCAAGTGGTTAATTTGCTTCAACGATTCAGTGTAATGATAAACTTCTTTTGTGCAATATTATTATTCCAGATTGGAACTTTGTGCATGAGTACAAGCATAGGGTAGTAGGTTATTGCTCCGACATACTCTAATGCGATTTAATGTTGTCAGAGAACCTTCGTGTCGCTAAAGCCATTAAGATCTACTCTTTCCTAGATTGAGGTTGATATACTCAATCTTTACCTCGGTTTGCTTTATTAAAAGCCTTATGTCAACAAATATTACAAACTCTTCTATCACGTTCAAGAGGTAGAAATTCTGAAGTATTTTACTTATTATATTTTATTATGCTTTATAATATTTATGGTTCAAAGTTTACATGGTCTCGGACTAGAATATTTAAGTGTCCTTGATTTTAGATTATTATTTTATGTATAGTACACAGAAGTCTTTTTACGCCCATAAAAAAAATATTTTTAACACGAATTTTAAAAAGTTGGGTTAAATATATTTTTGGTCTCTTCACATTAATTGAAAATTGGAATTAGTTTTTCTTTGAAACTTTAGTCCAATTTAGTCACACGAGTTTAGAATTATGTGAATTTAGTTCTTTTAACCAAACTTTGCTAAGTTTATTTGACGTTATAATTGTGTTTCATGATAACATTTGATTTGTTTACACGGTATCACACCTTTTCACTTCAATAGATGAGAAACATGTTTGAAACATCAAATAAATTTAACAAAATTTGATTAAAGAGATTTAATTCATACATTTCTAAATATAAGAGACTAAATTGGTTCAAAATTTTGAAGAGAAACTAATTTCAATTTTCATAAAAGTTAAAGGACCAAAAACATATTTAACCCTAAAAAGTTTCCATTTTCTATACCAGTTGTTCCAGAATCGATATAACTTTTCTCAGTTAGAGTTTATTCTTTGTTATAGACTCCTCTTTTGCTATCTTCACCCACATGCAATAGAAGCAGCAACTCAACCTAACATCATTGTCGTTTGTCGCACTCAAAAGCAAAGTTACCATCATCGATGAGTTTCTTCTTCTTCACCTACAATGGTCACTCCTCCTCATTGTCTCCACGCTCACCTCCACCACCGACATCACTACGGCACGTTCGAGAGAGGCGTCGACGCACCCACCATCGCGCGATGGTTCTTCCTCCTTCTAGTCGCGAGTTGTTGTTGCTCAACCTAACTAGAATTGGCGACTCGTCGATGTCTCCCACGTCGATTTTTTCCCTCATCGCGAAGGGTTTCCTTATTCTTCTTCTTCTCTAAACACCTCACATCTCCACCACCACTATCGTTCGTCGTTCTTGCAGCCAAAGCATCATTGCATGCTTGCCTTCGCCCAAGCTCATCATCAGTGACTTGAATCTCCCCCACTTTCATTTTGGCAACCTGCAACATAGAGAACTCGAACCACAACACATAGAACCGGTAGTTACGACTCCATCTTTCTATCCATTCAACCTTCTTCTTCTCTTCCTCTCAATTTCTGGTTGTATTTGTGAATTAGTGCCTAAAGAGTGTAATGTGGGATTGGAATTGTTGAATGTAGTGAGGTATGATTGTAGTGTTCAAGTTACTATTTTGCTATTACAACATAATGTTGTCTTAATTAAGTTTGAATCTTTCATAAATTTATGTATTTCCTATTGAGTCTATGTTAAAAAAAATTATTTGTTTAGTACTTAAATTTTTGATATTTTTCAATTGAATCTATGCAATTTAATTTGTATGTTAATTAAAATGTGATTGTTATCTTGTTTTGTCATCTTACTTGTCTCAACCTGGTTGGGTATATGTCAAGTTTTGTGGTTACCACAAAATGTATTGTGGTTAATATGCACTGCAAGAATTTTTGTAATTACTAATGAAAATAAATTTGTCGGTAAATCCAAAATTAAATATGAATTTTATCAATGAATTTTAGACTTTAAGTTATCAACAAAAAATTTCACCGGTAATGAATATATTGGTTAGATCCTTTTGGTAAATTATAACTTTGATTTTTGACAGATTTTTTCATCAGCAAATTCATCGATAAATTGAGTAGCAAATTTCCTTCTCAGTCTGATTTATATTTTTGATATATTAAGGAGAGATGAGTGAGGAGAAGGAAGAGGTGCAAGAGGAGGAGGCAGGGGTCGATGACGATAATGGAGTCACAACAACTCGGTGACAATGTTAAAGTATGACAACGACGGAAAGGTGCATGATGATGACTGCCAGAGTTAGAGGAGGTGGAGGAGGAAAAGGAAGAGGAAGAGGAAGAGAAAGAGAAGGAGGAGGAGGATAATGGAAAGGAGAAAGCAGAGGATGAGCTTGAGGTAATGGCAATTGATGTAGCAATGACAAGAGCGACAATAGAGCTGCGACGAGGAGAGGAAAAAGAAAAAAAAGGAAAAAGGCGAAGAAGAGAGGGAGGGAAAGAAGAAGACTCACTCATAATTTTTATCGACAATTTTTACCTATGGTCAGAATGTGTTGGTAGTTACCAACAGATATGTACCAATGAATTTGTAGTCATTGATAATTATCGATGTATCGTGAAATTCGTTAATAAAATGCATCAACAATTGCTTTACCCTTAAATATTTAGGTATCGATAAAATTGAATTATTGACAATTTTTTGTTATTACTAACAGATCGTGTATTTCGATAATATACGATTTTTTTCTAGTGATAAAATGACAACTGAATTTTATTATTTTCATTGAAAATATGTCGGATAACAAGATCATCTTGTTTCTCGATGACTTCAATGTCATTTATCTTTTTATATTAATCACAATATCATTTCATGTTAACCACGTAATAACATTACAATTTTAAATACATAAAGACAAATAAGCAAAATGATAAGACAAAATAATAAATGTATCGCTCATTAAAAAAAAATTAAACCACAAAAAATATATAATATATTTAATAAAATATTTTTTGTATTAATATTGTTTATATATATATAGTCTGTTGCACATGGGTTGAAACTTATAGCGAAATCTCCCGATTTAGGGCATGTAAATAATTGCATATTGATAAAATACTAATGTACGTATTCGTAAATTTTAAAAGTAAGCGTGATTATTTGGTTCATATGTTACTAACTCAAAGCTTCATTAGTCAATAGTGAAAATGTGTTTAGTGTTAATTTCTCTCCCACTCCCGAATGGGTCACCATCGGTATCAATTCACGATATTGATAAAAAAAATTAAATTTAATTGTTTGAATAATGAAATGGAGTGCTGTCATGCAGTGTAAAACAGTTGTCTTTGACTCTGAAATAGCATATGCTTTACCTTTTCTCAACGGTTGGCAAACTAAGCTGGAAAAAAGGGATTTACAGCCTGTGATAGCCTATGATGCACCTTTGTAGTAATACTAATTCATATTAACATTTTAATTTGCATTATTTGATTTAATTAGTCCAAACAAAATTGATATTAGTAGTCTTACTCTTAACTACCAAAACGTCATAACTATAATAATGAAAACGAAACAGCTTTTAACTTTTATTCTACCTGAATTTGAAACTCTATGTTTATATATTGCATTAATTACATAAAGTAAGGCATAATGACATAGTGCCCTTGGTACGTTATGTCATACAAAAAAGAAAAATGATTTTTTGAATTGTATTTTAAGATATTTTATCATAATTAATCAGGTTAACATACAGTTTATTATCTCAGTGGAAGAACTTCTATTCCTATAGGTAGTATTTGCTTTCTGCGTATTTTTGCCTTTTTTTTTTTTTTTTGACAACATATCTATAATATTCAGAAAGATTTTTTCACATATAAAAACCAACGTAAAAATGAAGGATTGAAAGGGATGGAAAGAAAGAAAAGGGTTGGTGACAGAAGAGAAAAGTCAAAGAATTTGTGATAAAATAAAAGACAGTAATGAAAGATTAGGGACAGACACATCGGTGGTGGCCCGTGACGATGATGTTATGAATAAGTGAGAGAAAAACGAAAGAACGTGTTTCTCTCACTTTCACTCTTGTGGTTGAAAGTTTGAAGGCTCGTAATATTACTGGTCGCTCGAAACGTGGCCATAGTCCTGACTGCTGAGGCTATGGTCCCAACGACATGACACTTCCCCGCACGTGCATGCACGCTCTCATCTCAACAACATCAATGTGGCAGAGCAATAGTAACAAGCAAGTAGAAATGTCGAAGAACAGAGTAGAATAGCTGCCACACTGTATGGTGTATGGCATATCCATCATACAGAATCATATATATGCATGATTGTTACCACTTAGATTTTTCGCTATGTTAAAAGTTTGTACTCTTTTGTGTGTGTTGGTCAAACACTCAAACATGTGTGTTTGTATATATATATATATATATATATATATATATATATATATATATATATATATATATACACAAATATCTACGTACAGCTTTCAGGTGAAGCTATTGTTCTTGAACTAAGTTTGATATGTTTGTAATGTTTTAGCTGATACTGAGATATATGTGTGTGAATAAGATAAATAAGGGTTTGGGGTGGGTTGGTTGGTTGGTTGGTTGGTGCATTAGTTGAGTTGAGACTGAAGAAGAAGAGTTAGACTGAGACTATAACTGAGAGCTAGCTAGGTTTGCCTTGTGTGTTTCTGTATTGCTTTGGTCTAAGATATAGGGAAAGGAAAAAGGACCAATCAATCAGTCACCTCATCATGCAGATAACAAATTACAAATTGCTACAATAATTTCAAAACTCTTTATCTATTCCTCACATACTATATTAATTTTCTGGTAGTGTACTTCTTCTCTAGTTCTTCTGTTTGACCTGTAACTTATGACAATGGATCAAACTAAAGGTACCATACACTATATATTGTGGTGGATTAATTATAAATTTGATGTGAGGTTGGTGAAGAATGGTTATGAAAGTTTGAATTTGAAAGTTTAGATATCTACCCGGTGGTTAAACCGTGTGATGGTGTGGCTAAATGATTTAATAAGTACTAGTATTTGGATTTGTGACAGAGACATGGATATTTATACTACTATTTCATACATAAGTACAGAGTAGTCAGTGCAATGTAGTAATAATGAGAGGTGTACAGAATTTCGTAGTCATCAAATCAGTTGACTGTTCTGTCTCTCTCTCTCTCTGTGGTTGTTCTCTCGTGACAGTCATTCATCTTCCATTGCCACATTGAGTAGTTTCATGATCATACACGGGCGTTTCTACCTTGGATGAGAGAGATGTATCACTTGCGTCCCCACAGGCACAATCTAATGAAACAAGATTTTGTATCTATTAGTTTTGCAGCTGAACTATTATATTTTATTTTTGGGTTTAATAAGTAGGATAATATCTATTTTTATTTATATGTGTTAATCAGGTCAGACAAAAATTATTAAAGTCATTAATTTAATTCATGATTTTTATCACTAAATTTTAATATAAATATCCTTACTTAATTTTGAAAGTCACTTTAAACATCAATACAATTAACCGTGTTAATAATTTTTTGTTATAAAAGACCTAATTGAGATATTTTTAGAAAAATTAGAACTCAATTGACATATTTTTAAAAATGGACATATCTAAATGTAATTTAAATGTAATGCTGGTATCATCCCATGGATTAAACCTTATTTTTGTTAAACCTTATTTTTGTTAAGGTAATTACTTTCTGCACCCTCATCAATTTGTTCCTGCACCCCATTATTTGGAATTCCATCTTTATCCTTGCTAGTTTTATTTGAAACTGGTCTTCGTCATGAAGACTGGTTTGTGTGGGGCTTCTGGACGTGGTTTTGGTAGGTTTGTTGAGTTGTTGTTTTTGTTTTTAGAGTGTGAAATGATATGGGCTTACTAATGGCTAGTTTTTATAATCTTTGATAGTTGCTTCCTGCACTCCCCAAATGACACGATATCTGGAGTTCCTATTTCAGAAACAATTTAATTTCTTCTCCTCAGATCAGATTATCGATTTGTCATAAAAGTGCCACCTCCATATTCCAGAGTCTTTTGATTTTGTGGTACTTATTTTTCTCTCTTAATCACCATTATATTATAATTATCTTTTAGTTATCAGTGTGACGTTGCTTCGCTAAGTGGCAGTGTCACAAACACTTGAGGTCAACCATACCTTGTGAAGTTACCACCATGGAGCTGAAGAAGAGTTGGAGATCATGGTGCAAACCCCACAATCTCTTCATCAAAATCTCAACTTGTAGACTTCCCAATTTCCCAATTCAGATTCTCCTCCTGGGTCTCTGTCATTTCTTGGTCCCTGCATCTTGTTCCCGGAAACCCCCGCCTCTTCCAATTTTGCCCCTCCCGACGGCGTTCCAGCTCCAATGGCAACTGAGCGACATGGCCCTCTTCTTCCACTTCGGCACCAACACCTTCACGGACTCCGAGTGGGGTTCCGGCCACGCTCACCCCTCCGTCTTCAACCCCACCAAGCTCAACGCATCGCAGTGGATAAGGGTCGCTAAAGATTCTGGTTTTTCCACAGTAATCCTCACTGCAAAACACCACGACGGGTTCTGCTTGTGGCCCTCTGATTACACCGACTATTCCGTGCGTTCCAGCAACTGGAAGAACGGGAATGGCGACATCGTCGCCGAGCTTTCTGCCGCCGCAAAGGATGCCGGCATCGGCCTTGGAATTTACCTTTCGCCGTGGGATCGTCACGAGACATGTTATGGGGACACTTTACGGTATAATGAGTTCTACTTGGCCCAAATGACTGAGCTACTCACTAGGTAACTAAATTAAGTACTTGTGTACATATTAAATAATCATTCGAATATTAATACTTATTTGTTAGTTGTTTTTATAATGTAAGGAGATAAACGTTACATTAAAAGTTCATAAGTATGTAAGTATTTGCTGTATAATCTATAAAGTGTATATTAGTCTTAGTTCCCCTAAAAATTATTTATTTTAGTGCTTAGATATGTAATATGTAAATTCTTTTAATAGTTCATGTACTACACTTTTCATTCTCATTCTCTTTTATGGTTTATGAACGTCAGATACTAGAATGATAGATCATGTGATAGTATAAAATAATTGGACTATTGTTCATATAGCTCATTTTTACTTGTGAGGCTCTCTAGTCACACTTGAATTTCTAAGAGTTAAGTTTGTGATAATCTACTATCTAGTTAATAATGCAACACATCTGTGATTGGAGTGATAACATAACTACTTTGAAGTTCTCCCTGTGATCCTGTGAATCATATTTTTATTTGCCAATTTGCTGTCAGTATACATTTCATGTTTAATAGTTAGTGCATTCGAAGCAGGTATGGAGAGATAACGGACGTTTTTCTTGATGGTGCAAAAGGGGAAGAGGAGAAGGACATGGAATATCTCTTTGCAAGCTGGAATTCTCTGATTCATCAGCTTCAACCAGGGGCGTCTATTTTTTCTGATGTGGGTCCTGATACAAGGTGGGTTGGTGATGAGTACGGTGTTGCTGGCTTCACTTGTTGGTCTCTATACAACAAAACAGGCTTTGAAATTGGTGATGTTGATCTCCAGTAAGTTCAATTTTTTACTAATACTCCTACTGTACTTTCCCTTATTTTTAAATGTTTATCTTGTTGTCACTTAGCATTGTAAGTAGCTGGATTATAGTTCATGCTAAACACTTCCACACAGCAATTTTGAAAGTCATGTAACTCTCTTTCAATAATTCATACATGGGTGGGTATTCAGAGAAATGAACTTATTTTGATTCAGCCTATTCATTGGTTGTAAATGAAGTTGAATGTAAATTTCAGTTAGTTCTTTGTTGTTTGTATCCACTGCAAAGCTTGAAAATCTAAAGAATCATGTACATGACTAGAATACTCTCAAAATGGCATGTGAAAATGTTAACACTCTCAGATTTCATAGAACCAGAGGTTCCCTTGTCTGTATTTTGAGTAGTGTAGACATTTACCAATGTGTTTTGGTCATCAAACAGATACAATAGCGAGGGAGATCCATTTGGTCCTGATTGGATTCCTGTTACATGTGATGTCTCTATAAGACCCGGTTGGTTTTGGCATGCTTCAGAAGTTCCCATGTCTGCAAGGAGTCTACTTGAAATATACTATAAATCAGTTGGTAGAAACTGCAAGCTGTTATTGAATGTGCCCCCAAACTCCTCAGGTCTTATTTCAGATGAGGATATCCAAGTTCTTCAAGAGTTCACTGAACTTCGGAGGTCCATATTTTCTCATAATTTGGCTAAAAATGCTGTTATTAATGCCAGCAGTATAAGAGGGGGGATTCAAGATACTCACTTTAGTCCCTTCAATGTTCTTAAAGAAGGTATATACACATATTGGGCTCCCGAAGAGAACCAATCTAAGTGGATATTGTACGTAAATCTCCAAGAACTAGTATCATTCAATGTTCTGCAATTACAAGAGCCTATTCACATGGGGCAGAGGGTGATTGAATTTCACCTTGAGGCGTTGACCCAAGATGGTGTATGGACGAGGGTTATAAATGGCACCACAATCGGATATAAGAGGCTGTTGTTGTTTCCAAAACTGAAGTCTCAGTATTTGAAGCTAGTTGTTGACAAATCACGTGCAGACCCATTGATATCATACCTAGGAATCTACATGGATTCTGTTACCGTTTTGAGAGACACACCTGATAAAAAATCACGAGCCTGCTTCAATGGAACTCAGGCTCTGCAGACCTCCACACATAACAGTTCCCTACGTGCTGCAGTATAAAGTTGGTTCAACTTTATAATATTGTAAAATTTGAAAACTTTACACGGATAATACCCGGTCAATCTTCTTAGATTCTTTGTAATTCCATATCAATGAATTGATTTCTTCTTAGACATATAAATAACGCAGAAGTGTTGCAAAAGGTCTCATCTTTTACTTTGTCATTTATTATAGAATAAATTTGAAATAAGTTTTACTCAATAGCACCATCAAAGAAAGAATGTGTTAAAAAATGTATTAATTTCTTTACTGGTGAACACAGACCTATGAAATGGGTGTTTAATTTTCTCCAAAACCTTACCATTCCCCTTCCACTGCGGTTTCATTACTAACTAGTGGCATGGCCCTTTCGCTGCCAATAAGCCTAAAAGATGCGGAATTTATTGTTGACTTGCGTCAGTAATACATTCTTTACATATTTATTTTTCCTCCAATCAAAAACAGAGTAGATAGGCGCATGAAATTTGAGTTAACCTAAACAAGCGAAGATAGCCGGAGAATCAGAAAAGAAACACAAAAATGGAAGAAGGAAGAAAAAGAAGAGTAACGTGCACCATCCTATCAGTAGACCACACCGATATGTTTTACAGAGTGTGCGCGGTTTGCGAAAGAACTCTTCCCAACCCCTCTTCCACCTGCCACCCCTCCAACCCTCCCTCCAAACGACTCTTTCGCATCCTCGTATCGTGTCCTCTCTCTTTGTCTCCTTTCTTTTCTCTCCGACCAAATATAATATAAAAACCTTGTTTTGTTTGGTTTTGTTTTGTTTTGTTTCTTCGGTAGATGTCAGTCGCCACAGACACAGAGGTTTTCACTATCGTCTGCTTCGACAGAGTTGCCAGACTCCTCTTTGGCTGCTCCGCGGATGAATTTTTCGACTTCGCCAAACTTCACCCTTTTTCCGGTATTTTCTGCTACTTTTTTTGTTTTGTTTCATATGTACTATGCATTTTCTAATAAAAACATATCCTATAACGAAGGGATCACGCTAAATGAGATAATGGAGGGAGAGATGTTTTCTATGACATTATCCAAATCAACGAACGCCAATGCACAACATGTCAGAGTTGCATCCGCTGTTCCTCTAAGCTCTTCATTTCAACCCGCAATCAACCTTCTGAAACAATGCTACCAAACGCCACACGCTTCCTAGTCTTGTCACCACTTTACTATACTTTGTTTTTAATATCGACTTATTAACATTCCCTTTTTCTTTATTGTTCTTTGTATTGCTCAAGAATTGAAATTTGCTTTCGATACAATCTGGTGTAAAGTTGTACACGATTTGGTGTCATGGATACATGATTTGTTTCAAATTCTTCAGTGTGCAGTTTCAATGATAATAAGAGAAACAAGAAAAAAAAAAAGAAGAATTATATTCCATCCTCCCGTTATACACAAGGAGAAGACATCAATATCTGTGCAAGAAGAGGGATGGTTTTGGGTTTTGGGTTTTGGGCTCTCTGAGTGCATCATTTAGGAGAGACGTTATCTCCATTCTTTGTCATTGTCAGTTTCCCTTGCATCCAGCTTCTTAGCATTGTAAGTGCAGCTTTTGGTTGATCCATAGGCACCATGTGACCAGCCTCGTATACCTGTTTTTGTTTAACAAAAAAATAAAGTCACCAGAAGTGAATTCACAATTTCACGCATAGCAATAAACCCTTCAACACAAACCTTCAAGAAAGCGAGAGGTCCATGGCTTTTCAGCGTGCCTGCTTCTGCACCATCCACCAAAAATGGGACTGCACCAGACGCCCCAAATTCTTTTTGACCAGACCACTCCATTGCCTGAACCCACCTTGAATTCCCTGCCCAAATCACAGACACATTAAGTGTTTGTTTGAAATTCACGTTAAGTTTCCAGAATCATGTTCAAATATAAATTTTTGAAATCAATTTTGCAAATGTTCATTCAATCACTCTAAGAATGTTAAATGGCCTCTCTATTCCTTTGACAAACTATATTGGTTCCAAATGAATTGAGTATAGGTAGGTTTACCAAGCCAATTGCATATGAGATCTTCTTCTCCAGCATACACAAGCACCTTGATTCCATCCTCTAGGAGTGCGGGAATACCCGCTTCTAGATTTCTCATCCAGTCTTCCATCATAGCACTATACACTGTGCTACTGCATGAAACGAAGTCCAAGTCCCCAACTCCTAAAGCATCTCTCACTGTCTTCTTGTTTAAAAATTCCTCCATCTCAGAGAAGTCATAACACAGATCTCCCACACATTTCTTTCTAATGTCATAGTACTGCATTTAGAATAACAGAAGTATTCTTTTTATATTGGAAAAGTTAAGATACAGAAGTTTTTTAATGGTATAACTCCAACTGCGTTATTTTAGATCTTACATTAACATCTCCAGCAATGTTCATTATCCTATTGAATATCTTATTGCAGACATATAAGGAAGTTACACAGGTTTCTCCACCTTCAGTGCCTGGCAAATGAAATACAAATTAAGAGTGTCACTGAACATAAGTAATATGTGAATAGTGCAATAAATTGGTAAAATTCTATCCCTTGTGGTTTCTTAAAGGAAGTTTTATTTATACCGCAATCTTCTATGGCCTGCTTGCATGATGGGAGCAACTTGTTGATGCTATTATAATCAGCCTTTTGAATTAGTCCTCTGTCTAATGCATAGTCTGTGTAAGCCTGATACTGAATTTCAGGATTGGTTAACCCATTACCAATAGCAAATCCCTGTGGAAGAAAACGAATTAGTCCAAGGAAGAAAAAGCAATTACTTAGCCTTTCATAATCATGCTATAGGTTATGAGATAGTAGAACAAGACCTTTAGATTTATATGAATTCCCTCTTTTGCTTTGTTTCCTTGGTGAACCCTGGATGCAAGAGCTGGAATGTAGTGTCCAGCATATGACTCTCCAGTAATATAAAAGTCATTCTTAGTAAACTGAGGGTGCTCCTTGAAAAATGCCTGTCATTGTTGTAAAATTTAGTGGACTCATGTATGCTCAGCTGAATAGTCTAAAATACAGTTTGAAATTTAGATGGTGTTTATATATCAGTTATCATTATCATCTTGCATGTTTGATTTATCTACAACCAACCAAAGGTAAATCAATTTTAACCAATTCATATGAGTAATTATAAAATAAATAAAAAAACAGAAATGATTGAGTTTGATTTTATTATGAATTTATTATTTTCAATCAGTTATCAAATCTACTTACCTGCAAGAAGTCATACAAATCATTGCTAACACCCTCTTCATCATGGCGAATGTCACTCTCATCAGAAGTATAGCTGAATCCCGTTCCAGTGGGTTGATCAACAAATATAATATTTGATGCCTGCAAAACCAGAAAACACTCTATTGGTTCTAACGTGTAGACAAATACAGTGTATCAACTTCATTATTTGAGCTAGCTATAGTCTCTATTAAGAGTGAACAGAGATATACATAATATGCGAGTGAAGTAAAGTGAGAAAGATACAAGGGGAATTAATGGCTACCTTGTCCCAACCATAGTCATTCCACACAAGGGACAAGTTCTTGGTAAGCTGAAAAGGACCATTTTCGTAAAACAAAGCTAGTTCACTGCTACATCCTGGTCCTCCAGTCAACCATATCACAACCGGATCATCCTTTCTGTTTCGAGATTCAAAGAAAAAGTAGAACATCCTGCAGATGATAAAGTGAAAAAATTATTCAATTCAAAGCAGGACCACATAATTAGCTCCTAATTATCTACTAAAACATAAAATTGACTAAGAAGCAACCTATAAGGAATCTGCATTACTAACTAATTAGCCTAAATCAGTACTATATCTATGTGAGGGTAAATCTAACTGGTTGAAATTCAAACATGCATGGTGTGATGCATCAAAAAAACCATGCAGGACAAAGTCAACTCACTTGAAAATCTAAAGGAAACAATTTCTAATTGAGTTAACCAAGATTCTTGTCACAAGCATTACCCTTTGGTAAAACTGAATAATTAGTTAACCTCAATGAAATCTTTTATGTACATTATTTAATCCACATGACATGGCCTCAACTATAGCTGGCAGGAATTTTAACTTTGGTTGCTTTTCACCAAAACATCCCTCTTCCTCGTGACACTTTACTTTTCCCACCTAACCGAATAAAGCAGCAGTACGCAAGCTAAATAACCCTTCAAAATCACAGAAAAGAATTCTCTACCAAACAACAACAACCATTTCTGAACATGAGTTTGCATCTTTACCTTGCAGCTTTAGAACGAGGAAGGCTATAATAGCCTGCATGATGACCAAGTTCTTCCACAGAAGACCCTGGAGAAACTAGGCTATGAAAAGTTAACTTCTTCTCCACAATGTTTCCAGCCACAAGAAGAGAGTCACTCTGGAGTGTGTTAATGGGGTCTTTGGGGAACAGGTTGAGCCCTCTTATGAGTTTTTGTGCCGTTGAAGAAAAACTAAGGTCATTGTTTGTGTGGTGAGTTGGAGAGGAGAAAGAAGGTGGAATGTTGTTGGAGATGAGAAAGAAAAACATAAAAGACAGACATGTGTAGAGGAACCTTGAGGATGACGATGGTGCCATGTTGTTTTGTTTCGCAGAAAAAAAGTGTGGCAATGGCTATGAATTTATAGTGGTGGTTACCTATGCAAACTGGTTTGGTTGTTACAATTCTGTCTAGTCTAGGGAAAAAGTTGAGTATGGGAGACTTTGTGGTTTCCTGCACTTTTCAAGTTGCTATTTTAAAATAAGCCTACATGCAAATAACTACTACAGGTTTTTAACTATAGCATCACATGAAAGAACAACTTTGCCTTTTAACCTTAAAACCTTTTGCAATCAGAGTTTTTAAGAATTAAATAATATGTTTAATAATATTGCCAAGGTTGTTTATTACATTATTATTTAAATGTAATATATTGGCATACATGATATGTTTTTTATTTTTAGAATTACTATTTTCAAAATTATGTTAAAGATAATTTTTAATTGGTCGAACGTTTTAACACTTTTAGTATGAAAATCCTGTATGAAAAAAAAACATTTATTATATATATAAACTATTCAATAATCTCTATTTTGATATAGTGAGGTTCTAAAAAGTAAACATTGTTTTTGTTTATTTCAATTTTTCAAAAAAAAAAAATTAATGTGACGGAATCAACATCTAGATGAAAATAAAGAAACAATAAAATAGTTTAATAAAATTATTAATCTCATTAATTTTTTTTAATCACTGGAAAATTTTAACTATTGATTGTTTTAAAGTGGAAAGAGTTCTGAAAAATACAAAAAATATGGAAGAAGTATATTTTTAATTAATTTGCAGTATTTGACAAAATACATAAATATTCCTTAATCTACGCCATTACAACATTGAGAATCTCTTTATATATTTTATTTTTGATCAGCAAAAGATATCTTTATTTATATGTTTTAGAAAGTTAATTTTGGTAGTAATGAGTTTAAATGGTATATATAATTGATAGTGCACTCTAGAATATATATACCCTGGGAATTTGATTTTGACAATGAGTGCTGCTAACATTCCTCATCATTTAATGTTGCAAAGCAAATAAACTCTCAATCTTAATTAAAAAGAAGCTAACATAAAATACGATAGTTATTTATAACTATGTACCTATATAATATATATCGGACACTATCGTAATTTACCTGATAATTCTCACTTATTTTAGAAATAACATAATACAATACTTATTTAAACATATATAAAAATTTCTAAAATATGTTAAATATATAAAACATTATTATTATAAAAATACTAATACGTTATAAATTAATTACTTCCATCTATGAAAAATTCTGAAGTATCTTAAGATTATATATATATATATATATATATATATATATATATATATATATATATATATATATAAACAATAAATAAAAAGGATTTCCTCTTTTGTATCTACATTTCAAAATACTAATTTTATCCTTTAAAATATAATTATTTATTATATTTTTGAAAATTGACCGTTATTTTTATAAATTTTGTTTTTAAATCGTCTATCTCTGTTTCTTCTCTTCTTTTCTATTTATCATCAACATTTATTCTCTCATCTTTTCTTCTTTTCTGATATATTAACTTAAGAACATTACAGTATCATCACCTATTATATTTATCAACATTTATTTTCTCATCTTTTTTAATATATTAACTTAAAAACATTACATTATAATCATTTACTAATATAATATCATACATATTTAAAAAATATACACGATAATTGAACTTTGAATCTGATAGTTAGGTTAAATTTAAATTCAACGTTCATAACAAATACTTAATAGAACAAATATACGGAAACTTTATGTTGAAGTAAATGAATAAACATCTCTTCAGACACATTAATAATTAAAAAATGAATAAATATTGTTTTCTTTTCATTGCATGATGAATTATTGAAAATTAATTAATGGAACAGAGTATGTATAATCTATGATTGCATAATAAAGTTGTTCCTTTAATTGCTTTGTCTCTGCCAAAACCACTTATCTTGTGTCTCATTCGTTATGTCAAACATAAAGTGAATTAGACAAAGTAAGAGGTGAGATCCTAAGTTTTAAAAAACACTTGGGATTAATATCCACGACACACTCATTGTAAAGTAGAATTAATTATATGTTAAAAAGAAAGTTGGGATAGTATGTTCTGTATTTGTGAAGCTAATAAAGTAGGAAAGTGTAGCGTGTAAGATATGATAGCGGTGACTTAAATGCATGCACACGCAATATTGACTAAGCATCAACAAACAAAACTCAGGAGTGTGCTCAACACTTTCATCAACCACAATTCTTCTCTTCTTTTAGTTTCTCATGTTGCAACTGAGTGCCTTACAAGAGTACCAACATTTCTATAATGAAAATAATCCTACCAAAAAATCACAAATTATTCACAAATCTTAATCCGTTTGCCATTTGTTATTACTGACAGATTTATATTTGTATAATTTTGTTAACATAAATATATATTGATAAAGTTATATATAGAATTTTTGTCCAAATATTTGTCGGTAAATTTTTGCTAACGGTCATCAATAAATTTTGTCAATAATTAAAGAATTATTAATAGATTTTTTGTAGTTACCGATGGATAGTGACCTTCGATAGTACACGATTTTTTTTGTAGTGTAGATACCTACACTTCTCGTACGCATTCTTGTATCTCAGTTATATCGGTTGGGAATAGTTCAAGTATGAGTCAAAGTCTTACATTGGATAAAATAGACAAAGTTAAACACTATATAAGAATAAATGTCCATAACATCATTGCCTTAAGGTTTTGGTGTAAAAGTGGTGTCAAATATCTTATATGTGTAAGACTAATGTTATATAATCATATGAAACTACAATCTCTCGATAACTATGACTACAAACCATATATATGAAAAATATATATAACCCAACAATATCAACACATGTTATGTTATAAATTTATTGTAAAAATGAATCACTGATTTATTAAGATATTATTGTTGTGATTTTTTAATTCTTAATCTATTTATGGACATGATTTGATGCATATTTTCAGTAGTTATAATTTCGTCTTATTTTTGAATAACAAAGTCATGTAATATATATTTATATTGATGTTTAATGAATAAAGAGATGTGTGTTTTCTTATTATACAGCTTATGAGAATTTAAACAGTTATTTACTCTTTTGCAAAGTTATGACTTCTATTTGTTTGTATTTAGTTGGAAGAGTTTTTCGGTTGCTTAGTGTGACTAGTCTCATACCTAACATGCTCTTAGCATGATATCTTTATTACATGGTGAACTATGTGTGTAATGATGTATGGTAAGTTTGAAAGTTCAGAAACCACACAAAATATTTTACTAACAGACAAGTGATAGAGCTTTTAAAGATATGGTGACCTTACCAGCAGAACAGAATGGATATTTTGTAAACGCAATTTCTTTTCAACACTTAATATCTAAAACCCTGTTGTCAAGAGATTAGTTCGAGATTAATATTGGAATGGATAATCACGAATTTGAATTTTTTACTGAATTTTTTTTATTATTCTTCTATTATATTTTTATAATACATTAATTATTACTAATTTTAACATTTTAAAATATATTATAAAGATATTTAAAATATTAATACAGTGTATTTTTAATATACAGCATAAGACAATACTAAAAAAAATTAGTAGAGAATTTGAACTCGATAATCACACTTCTATTAAGGCACTGTAGTAAAAATTCAACAATACGTGCTAATTTTGTACTTCAGTTATGTAATCATTTGCATCAATTCTGTGTTTAGTTTTTATATTATATATTTGGAGTACTCGTTTTAAACTTAGAAATATGTTATTTTAAAACATGTATAATAGTATATTAATGGATAATTTTATATAGACGAGTATACTGGTTTTGTAATATTTAAATTTATAAAAAAAAATAGAATAATTATGTAAGCTGTAAGGCCTATTAAAAATCTTTTAGTTTTTCTGCCCTTGTAAGTGGGCCTAAGGCCGGCCCAACATATATAGTCTTTAGGTCTGCCCTAAACCTAGTATTCCTTACCATTTCAGAAAAGTTGTCGTCCTTGTCTTG
>Ga0214545_1001039_pt1 | contig 49784 bp, 27 predicted proteins | sample CNSS4metaG_FD_160064 | JGI IMG/M metagenome (GOLD analysis project Ga0214545, IMG submission 160064) | Root nodule microbial communities from cowpea collected in UCLA plant growth center, Los Angeles, California, USA - CNSS4 | ecosystem: Host-associated > Plants > Roots > Nodule | place: USA... | reverse complement strand
AGTGAGAGGGCGTAATGCTAAAAGCCTCCACGCCATATTTCCCAACTTCTAAAAGACGAAAATGAAATTGAGTGCAGAAGAAACTACCACATGCTTGCTGATTTTGCCCTTATGCACAGAAGTGACAACAAAGTGAAAGGTTCTGCATTCATGTGTAATGACTGCATAAAAGGGGTCACCAAGTTTTGGGGTAGAAAACCCACATCATTGTTTTGCAGGAAATTTTGGTGGTTAGCATTAGGAGCACAAGGGGGTTGAGTTTTGGAGGAGGAACAAAAAAAGATACGAAATTTATACACTTCAAAATTTCAAGCGCACTCAGTTTTGGAATGTGAAGAGGGAGAAAATAATCTCAAGATCTCTGAACCTGACCACAGCAACAAGTGCACAGTGAGACGAAGCTAAAGACCGGTACTTTACCGAGAAATGGAAGGTTTGGGAGAACGCCCCATTTGATTTTGAAGCTCCAGAATGCCTTTTTGTTCCTTCCCTGAACAGTGTCGTCGCTTTTACCTTGCTATTTTTCAAGACTAAAACATATTTCAAGTCTTCTATAGTAGATTTATTTTTATGTTTTTAATTTTTATAGAAGCAATTCTTAGGTTCTCAGTTTAATCAATTTTTATGGTTTTATTTTCTAACAACATTTTTAATTTTATAAAATTATAATTTTAAGGTTAATTATTCATATATTATAAGATCTTTATGTAATTGTTTTATTAAATTAGAATTATTATTTAATTTATATATCATAAAATTAAAAGTAGTTGGAGGCGGCGAAAGTGTAGAGTGCAGAGCCAGTGAGGCGGAGGCAGTGGCAGTAGTCGGAGTGCGTTGCCGCGAAGTGGTGGCGTGCGTAAGCAGCATCGTGACCGAGTAAAACAGAGCAAAGAAACCACGCGCAAAATGGCAGCAAAGAAAGCATGGAGAGTCTTTCCGAGACCCCTCTTAGAAACCATTCTCAACAACCACGCGCAGCACCACCGTGTCCCCCAACCCCTCCTCCTTCACGGCCCCAGAGGCGTCGGCAAAACCACCCTCATTCTTCAACGTGCCTTTCTCTCTCTCCCTCCCCCTCTCTAAATTCTTTCTTCTGAGACGCATTTCACGTTTCTCCCTTCTTTTTCTCAGGTTTACTACCCAACTGGAATAAAGGTCCTCATCTCACCGGATACGTCGACTTCGCGGAGCAAATGAAAGTTGACCCTGGCCCATCACACAGCCCGTGGGCTTCCTGGTCGGATATTGGGATTTGGGGAGAAGAAGAATGGCTTGTCCTTTGAGGAGGCTTCTTACATGAAGGAATCGGTTGTGGCATTAAAGCTGGCCAAGAAGGTGATCGAGCTTCAGCAAGGGTGGAGGGCCATGCTTGTTGTTGGAGTTGTTGTCACAAGCTGCTGAAATTGATCATTTTCAGGTACATTATTGGTTTGTTTTGCAAAATACTCAATTTAATCAGGGTTTTAAATTGCACTCATGAATGCCATTCTCTTCATTTCGGGCAAGCCTGTTTGGTGTATTCTCAGTTGCAGTTGGGGACCTCCAAAACCATGATGTTGCAGCTGCAGTTGTGGTTTTGGACCATAATTATGAACCTTGAATTAAATTGTTGAACATGATAAAGATGCATTTCGTGCTAATATATATCCAGAAATGATTTTTTTGTAAGATTGTATGCTTAGTTATCAATGCTACGAAGTGAGTTAAAAAGAGTCAAAGTCCCACATTAGACAGAAAAGACAAACTTAAACACTATATAAAAATAAAGATAAAGGCCCATAACACCGTTGCTTTAAGGTTTTGGTGTAAAAATGGTGTCAAAAGTCTTATATGTGTAAGACTAATGTCATATAACCATATAAAACCACAATCTTTCAATGACCATGACTATAACCAACCTATGTGAAAAATATATATAAACCCATCACGAAGTCATGTTGGATTACTTTTTTCTTTCTTATTGTATAGTTAGTGACATGAGGTGTTCAAACTGATGATATATTCAAGTAATTGCAGCCAAAGCTGGTTATTAACAATATTGAAGTTCTAAAGCACGCCACGGTAAATAACAAGTTATCAGTCGGTGGACCCCTATATCATGATAGTCTATCATGGAGAATAATTGCTTTGGGTGCAAACGAGCGCTGTCTGCCTGTTATCCTGGTGACATCTGATAGGTGATATTCTTATCTTAAACTTTGTTTCCTTCTCATTTTTTTCGCAGTTTACCAATACAAAGTTCTTACATAGTGATTGGATTTTGGTTCTATTTTTTCCAGCTAATACGACTTATACTTTTTTACTTTGGAATCTTGTGGTTGTTAAATTTTCTAATAATTACTTTTTGAATTGAAGGCACTGGAACCTTCTTGATAGATGTATCAACTTTTGACTGCGGGGAAACTATCTGTGTATGTTGAGAGGACCAGTGACAAAACATAGTAGTTGAATCGAGATACATGTTCTGTATGGAGAACTTATATTTTTTTGAATTGTATAGTGAATCATTAGATTCATGAACATTAAAAATGTAACACATACATTAAATACAAGAAATATAAACATGCAAATATACAGTTAATAACAACCTCATAGTCAGAAAGAGTGCTTGTATCTATATGTACTTATGCTGCACAATTTCAGCAACACAACCTCCAAAAATAACTGCTGTTGCTGCATAAAATTCCTATAACAATGACTAAATGCTTTTTCATTGGTCTTGGGTCTAGGTTGACTTTCTTGTTATACATATTCATGTATTCTGAATTCTTTCATTCTTATGAAAGACTTAGGCTAATTTAATATTTGGTGCTGCCATTTCTACATTTATTTTACCTTTTGTATTCTTTCTAATACTATTTCCAATACCTTGTTATTTGCCCCAGTTACTACTCATATGAAGCTTTCTTGGAGTTTGGATATATGGAGATATTTATCTCACGTGAGGTACTTGAATAGCCAATGTTTTCCTCCTCCGCTCTTTCTTTCTACACAAACCAATACAAACAAATCATTATGAGAGTTTGTGTATATATTTAGGATAAGATACATGGACGAACATGCTGATTCCTCCGAATTAAGCATGAAATATGGAATATAGGATTAGTCTACAATTGTATTTTATAGATGTCTACCTTCCTTTCTATAGAAAGATGTGACTGATAACAATGTAAGATACACTATGCTACCTTTTGAGGTTAAGTTTCCTAGGAAGGAAAGTTGAGAAAAGATTTTGTTGTTGTAATTATTAGATTGCTTCCTCTTACGATCTGGTTATGATGAAGTCGAGGTGGTTTTTAGATATGCTATCCTTATAGTTATGTGTATAAGTTCTTTTTCATATTTTTTAGTACATATTTTTGTTTGAACAACTTTTGCTTGGCAGACCTTTGGATGGACTCCACAAGAAGCCAAAATGCACGTTGTCACTGACTACTTTAGTCTTTCAGAAGTATGAATATTTCAACCATTAGATGATTTTTTATTATTGTTTAAATTCTTATTTTAGTTTCTAGTAATCATTGCAAGTTTTAATTAATATTTCTTAAATTCAGTGGAAAGTGATCGCTGAGGTGCTTGGGCCAAATCCTCGACATCTATTTGAACTTGATGCACTTAAACAAAGCAATCATCATCTGAAGTAAGCATTTCTTTTTTGAATTGTATACAGTTATAAAAACTATTATATTACTCTTTTGACCATTATCTGCAAGTGTTTTATATTATCATAAGTTTGTGCCATTGTTACACATCAATGGAACTGGATGTCTTACTAGTTCATGCTTTTGCTTAATTGTAGACAAACAGAAGACAAGGCTAGTACTTTCGAGGACATTGTAGATGCATATATAGCCTATTTGCAAGTAAGTTCAAAATTGGGCATGAAATATATCTTTCAAAGTGATGTCTTTATATGATATATTTTTGGGAGTATTCAAGGAAACCTCTTAAAAGGCAAGTTAGTCATTTGTTTTAAGTGACTAACTTTTGTTTTTTTTAAATGATTCCACACCCTCTGTCAGATCCTACACATGCACCTGTACTAAATACTCATCCAATGCAAACTAGGTCCAAATTTTATATTTTTCAACATCAGATTCATCCATCTCTACTGCTGTCTCATTCTGAACCAACTAATGTGAAACAAGCACTGAAGGATAAAAACTGGCAGGCTGCAATGCAACAAGAATATGATGCTTTGATCAGTCAAAGAACTTGGGGTCTTGTTCCCTTACCACCTGCTAGAAAAGCATTTGGTTGTAAATGAGTGTTTAGAGTTAAGAAAAATGATAATGGTTCTATAAACAAGTATAAAGCACGACTTGTAGCTAAGGGGTTTCACCAAGTTCATGTTTTTGACTTCCGTGAAACTTTTTCTCAAGTCATTAAACCAGTAACAATCCAAATTGTTCTCACTATTGTTCTTTCTTTTGGCTGGCAAGTTTTCCAACGGGATGTGGACAATGCGTTTTAAAATGGATCTTTGGATGAGACAATTTTTATGCAACAGCCTCCTGGATTTGAAGCATCTGATAAATCATTAGTCTACAAGTTAAACAAGGTGGTTCACTCACCTTCAAACTGCTCTTCATCAACTTGGGTTTATTTCGTGTACATGTGACACTTCATTGTTCATCTATAAAAAGGGCTCTGAGAGGATTTACTTTATGGTTTATGTTGATGATACTCTTATCACTCGGAGTTCTTAGTCTCATAAAGCATATTACTGCACAACTTCATGCCACTTTTTCTTTGAAACAATTGGGTCACTTAGATTATTTTGTTGGTCTTGAGCTCAGCATTTGTGCATTGCTCACATTCAAGCTCTTGATCAATGGGCAAATATTTTAACAAGGACTCTTACTTCAACTCATTTTGCTCTTCTTCTCGCCAAACTCAACGTGAAGAATTTTTTGTGAGAAAATTTTTCTCCTTGAGTTTGGGGGGTGGGTTAATGTTAGTATATTATGGGGTTTCCTTTGTATTTGTACAAATTATAATATTGTTTTCCCTTTTCTTGTACAACTGTCAACATTAGACAGCTGTCAGGAATTACCACATATAAATAAGTGATTGAGTAAGAATGTGAATAATACATATTTGTTCATCATTATTTTCTCTCTTCTCTCTGTTCCAATTCTCTAAGACTACTGGAAAACAACTTTGTGAACAAGTCAACTTGTGAACAGTAACCTAACTCGCAGACTTGTGCGAGTTGATAGGTTTGATAATAATGGCCAACAGGTTTTCCAAGTATTGTTCTTTTCTATTGCCTCCATTCCCAAATCCATGGCTTATTTCCATCTCAAAATTAGAAGAAAATGTTTTCTCTTTTTCGGTCTCATTACATACAAATGATATATATACATACATTGATTGAATAATTTAGGAAACAAGCAAAGCCTATTTTGGAATACAAATCCCAGAGATTGTGGGATTGATTTGCTAGTAATAAAGCCAACACACGACCAATATACAAAATTAAAACCAGTAAGAATAAAATCTGAAACTTCCAAAAATATCTTGACAGAATAAAATCTAAAACTTTCTAAAATATCTCAATGGATCCTCCTCTGTGTGTAATCAATTCAGTTCTACAGTTTCATAAAATTTCACATTATCTTGTAAAACTTACTCTAATTTATTTACAAATAATAAAAAAAGTTGAATTAGGAAAAATATGATGAATTAAAATAAAGAATAGGGAATCATTGTAAGTTTTTCCTGTTTTTCTGGAGGTTCAATTTGTGGACTGCATTTTTTTAAAATATAATGTGTCATTTTATTTTATTTTTGTTTCTAGTTGACTTCAATTAATTTTGTTGGTCTTCTGTCTTCTGTATTCATGATTAATGACATGTATTATTCAACTTCATTCAGATTACTGTTGTGAATCCTGCTATGGATAGAGCTTTGGAGTTATTGCAAAAATTTGCAATTGATGTACACAGTGGAAAAATTTCAGAAGACAGATTACGTTTTGGTGCAGCTTGGAGGCACCCCCCACAAATTGATGACCCTAAGTTGCACAAGGAATGGGCAAAGCTTCAATTAATGGATTTTGTTCAGTCTTTTGCTAATACAGGATTTGCGGTAAACTTTCTTATCTTTCACCAGATTATATTTTGGCTCTTATGCGACTATAGTTTTTTTGAAAAATGAATGACACCGGAGAAAAGTTATATAAAACATATGAACATGCATAAGGAAACACAATGCATGGAATGACCCCATGCTTTTTGTTTCTTCGTTTTTCTTATGTTTAATAAATTTTCATGTGATGATAAATGATAGATATCCTTTGTGGTGTCAGCAAAGCTAAGATGCCAAGGTAAATAGTACTGTCTAACAGAGAGTTCAAAATTATGGGATAATGTCCCTAATTTTTGAGCTTTTGTTTGTTGAAGGTGATTTTTAGGCTATACTATCCTACTTGCTACATGTAATAAATGTGAAAAGTGTGTTCTTACATACCTACAAATTATTATAATTATTGTCATCTCTTATAAGCAAGGAGGTGATGAGAAGAGGTATATTTTTAGAATATGTTTTTGTCAAATTACTTTTTGTACCAATGTTGTACACTTCAGATGTTCAATCCTTGGTGGGAGGGAGTATGTTAAAGATAAAAGTATGACCAAATTATAATATATAAGTGAGTACAAACCTCACCGTTTAATTCGCTTGAGGTTGAATTTAAATTTCACAGTTTTAAGAGTAAGACCTTTATCAAGATTATCTTCAGTGAAGTACTTGTCAATTTTAATGTTTTGTCTTATCATGTTGTAGTAGATTATGGATTATTTTCATGGCTGACTTGTTATCACAATATAATGGCATATGAATGTTCTTTTTTATTTTGAGGCCATCTAGTATAAGTTTCACCTAGAGTTTTTCACACACCTTGAGCAAGGACTCATAATTTAGCTTATTTTTTAGAACGAGATACTTTGTCCTTTGTTTTGCTTTCTTCCAAGAAATATACAATATCCGGAGGTAGATATTTCTGTCATTGACAAAACCTGCATTGTTTGCATTAATATCTATTTTCAGGATCGTAGTGTCTTTTTTCATAAGCAATAACCCCTTTGGTAGGTTTGACTTCATGAAATTGGGAAATTAGGATACAAACCAGTGGTGATACCTGTTGAACAGAATCACAAACTTGGTGTGAATCAATTGAAGATGTAGCTATGGGTAGGCAATCTTATCAAAGGCTTGTCGGGAAATTGATCTACTTGTCCCTCTAGGTTCAACATTGCCTATGTTGTAGAGGTTGGAAGTCTGTTCATGCATGATTCTAAGGAGATTCATCTCAAAGCAGTTTATTGCATTCTACGATACTTGAAAGGAACTCTTGGAAAAAAGAATTCTATTTACAATGGGAATGAAATGATCTTGGAAGCATACATATACAATTTGATTTTGTCCATTTAATATTGGGATTTGTTTTAATCAGGACTTCTTTCTTTCTGTTTCTTAGAATAAGCTTTACGGGAAAGAATCTTTTCTAATATTCAGGCAGATTCTTATTATTCCACTATCGACCACTATCGACTATATTTGTTATCTCAGCTATGGTCAATTGCTCCATGTCATTATCTACGGTTGATATTAATTATAAGAGAAAGATTAAATAAAGCAATAACCCAAAGTTTGATGCTATATATTAGGCATTTGGATTAGGTTTTGTTGTAAGTATCATGGTTTATCACCGGGTCAATGAAGGACTCACTTTTGATAACATTGGTATTATGCTTAGATATTTATATTACAAGAAGGTATTACTGTTTTGTTTAGTTATCAACTGTGCAAATATGTGGTTGGAATCTGTTGAGTAATGTTGATCCTTGTCTTCGAGCAGGTCAATTACCGAAGTGATTATAGTGAAGAAATCTTTGATGATCCATCTATTGTTGTTTTGTCACAGGTATGTTAATTTAATAAAAGCCATTGGCCTTTAGGATCTTCCTTGTCAATTTTTATTTTACTAGCTCATTCAATATGAAGTTTTGAGATGTAGATGATCATTAGTAGTTATTTTTGAAAGGGCTCGCTCTGATAATTGTATTTCCTGTTTTTGTGAAAGGTTTGTTTACTATGGTAAAAATTTAAGTTGAAAATTCAAAAACCATCAAATACAAGCGTAGGTGAATTATTGAGCTTTTTACTACTAATTATCTACAATGACAACCTGACCTAAATTCCTTAAAATATATTGTCAAACTATAGGAAACAGATAAACATTGAATTGAAGTTGTGTTTCTGTGACAATATGGGTGTTTTATTTATAATTGGGAAAAGAGATCAATACAATAAATAAAAGATATTTGATATCATCTACTAATTAAGATATGATAATAGAATAATATAGAATTGTTAGAATATAATCCGCTGATATAGATCTATAGGAAATCAATCGTTACATAATCGTGAAAATTAAGATGATTGATTTCTAATTATTATGTCTCTTTAATGTAATTGATTATATTTAAATGTATAAATACATATTGTGTGGTCTGTATTAGACACAATACATTGAGAATGACTATGGTGGTTATCATTTAGGGGTTTGAAAAATTTTTCATTCGAACTCTCCAACTCGATGACAAACTTGTGAGTTCATTGAATTCACCACCGATTCTACCAAGCTTAGGTCAAAAGCGAGTTTACTTCCTAATTAAGTCGAAAGCTCTATGTAAAAATGCAAACTCAAACGAGTTAAGCTGAGTTTGACAACCATGGATCCACTTGGCCGACACAATTTCAAGAGGCTTTAGATACCATGCTAAATTATTAGAGAAGAAAAACATTGAACTGAAATCACACCTTTGTGATAGTGTATGTGATTTATTTATAGAGAGAAAGAGATCAATAAAATCAATGCATGATATTTGATATGCTCTAATAGTTAAGAAATGAGCCTAGAATAATCCAAATATGTTCTTGATATTTTTTATTATAAAGACATGGTTTTAGTATTTGTAATTATGACATATATTTGTAAATTTAATGTCTTCATCTTCAAGAAACGTCCCTTCTTTGTATATTTTTGAAGGTGGGACTGCTTTATGCTCAACGGGATCCACCATTCATTCGTCCCATATCTAAGGGAATTCAGAGGTGTCTAGTTAGATGGTAAGTGATTTTCTTTTTCAAGTTTCAATGTAATAGAGTGGAATGGATTGAAATACTTATTTAAATGATGTTTGATTGCAGGCTTGTACAGCAGCGGATGCAGTTGAATTCCCACAATTTGATGCATTTCGTGTGGCATAGAATAATACGTGGACGATATTATCGTCATTTGATGGTACAAATTGGCTATAGATAGAACATGAAATCAGGTAAAATTCTTGATCTATCTCTTTCTAGTTTAATTATTGAAGAAATAAATGATAGATAGTCATGATGGAATCATTTGTGTGACAAGTACAAAAAGCAACGGATTATGTGCATTCACCAGGTTGATCCTTGATGAATGCTGAGATGTTACTTATTGTGCAGTTAGTGGAATGGATTTAGTTCATACATGACATCAAAAGAAAAATGAAGGCGTCACATGTGTGCATGGTGGCATACTGTGTAAGGGTTGAAGCTTCATAATGTATTATGTTGCTCTTAATTCGTAGTATTATTAAACTCAACACACAGAAGCATAGGTTACCTACATTTTGGCAACGTGGCATTTCTGGGACCATCATAAAAGGAAGCAAAACGATTTGTTTTTGGAAGATAGCATTCACTCTGTGAATGAAGGTGTTAACATACTCAATAATGGTTGGTTGAAGACAATAACCTAGACAGACAGGCTCTGAGGATGTTCCAAATGATGACCTACAAATTGATGACACCTCATCACATCTTCCATTGTCACAGATTCCTTGCCACACTCATTTCTGTGGACTTGTCTTCATGCCATGCATGCTACTCATTCATTGCATACCTATAGTAGATTTATTTTATGTTTTTTATTTTTTATAGAAACAATTCTTAAGATTCTTAGTTTTAATCAATTTTTTTATGTTTTAAGTTTCTAATAAGATATTTAATTTTACAAAATTATAATTTCATGTCAATTATTCATATATTATAAGATATTTATGTAACTTTTAATTAAATTAAAGAAAAGAATTGTGTAATTTATATATTTTGTATATCAATATTTTATGTAAGTTGTAAACCAATTGACGACAAACTTAACCCTAAAACGATCTAAACAAAATCGGTTTTATCTAGAAATATCTCATTTGTTACCGATCCTGTTACTCATGATGTAATAACTTGAAAGAGGATGCGAATTATTTTATATTTGTGAATATCAATGAATAGCATGAGTACTCTTTTTATCTTTTGTAAATTTCCACATAAATCTTTTATCTTAAAAGTATAATTTAAATAAAGTTGTACTATAAATTTTATTACAAATAAAATCAGCCTGTGAAAAAGATAAACTTAAACAAGTTACGCTGCAAAATATAAACTTAAATAAAGTTAATCATTTTTAAATAATTATGATTCCATAAGTGTAAATAAGAAATAAGAAATATATAAAAATGAACATTAAATAGTTTTTCAATTATTAATGTTTATTACTTAATTAAAAAAAAATTACTGACAGCAAATACCAAATATCAAAGAATAGGAATATCATAATATTTATATACATTCATTGACAAGTGGATAATTAAAACGCATGTATCTACTATTTACGAGTATTTATTAAAAGCATTCATTTTTTATCTATTACTAATTTTATTTTTTGATATCCACTACTATACACAAGCATAATGTTTTTAAAAAGTTGGTATTGTTTCGTGGTATACATAGACAAGCTTGATTAATAGTAGGTAATTTTAGAAAAATAATCATTTGATTAAAATTTTGCTAACTAAAGGGAGAAAAGTAGAATAATATAGTGGGATGAAAGTTATTCTAGACTATAGCTTCTTCAATGAGATATAACATACTCATCCTTTTCTCTTTGGAAGAAAAACTCATAATCTAAGAGTAGTTCCTCCATTTTAGAGCACCAGTTGGTTTAACTTTTCTACAATATTATTTTGGTGAAATATTGAATGAATGTATCATATCTTAAGGTGAATTGAACTAAAAGCAAATAAAATAAAAACAACAATATCGTGAAATAGAAGTCGAAAAGAAATCAAAATTACGATTTAACTTCAATTGAAATGTTCTTAAAAACAGTATTCAAATAGAGTATAATTCTGTAACGTCAGCTTGGGGCTGGAGAATAATGCGTATTCCATTGGCAAGAGGATTGGGAAATTAGTGAGTTGGTATTTCTTAAAAGTAATAAACTTTTAACCCTAAAAAACAATTAATTACATTAATGTCTTTAAATTTAAGCTGGCAAAGGGAATAGAGATCAATAACGATCAATGTTGCAGCATCTGTGGTTACTATAAAATCAATTACGAAAGGATATTTTAAGCTTTGGTGGGACTTTTTGTTTTAACATGATTATCGTAGGTTTTAATTATCCAATACTGATTTTAAAATCCCAGCTGTAAAAGGCACGTTCGAACAAAAGAGTTCCATGTTTGCAACACTTGTTTCAGAATAGATAGAGTCTCATCTCAACTATTACATGGTATATTGAGATACTGAAGTGCATATATATTGAGTAAATATTTTAACTAATCTGGATAAAAGAAAAACCATACATAAAAAACACCACACAAATATTACAGCATAATTGACATTATAACATTTGTTCGAGAAAAAAAATAAAATGGAACTTTATGGTCTAATGATATTTAAAGAAGGGAGTTATGGTAATTTTGAAAAGAAGGATGAGAGGGTTTGTGCAATTATGCTATACTTGTGAATAGAAAATGGAAAATTTAAAAACAAAGGAGAAATTATTCAAATTTTATTGAAATTTGGCGTTTGCAATTTTATTCAAAATGAATGACTAAAATTGTATAATAGGGGAAAATCCTATGGGGATGCAACCATACTTCTCTGGTAGATTTCTATAGCTTTCCATTCCATTAGATCTGCCGGCAACAAAATTACTTTTTCTTGAAGCTGAAAAAAGTCCGAAAAAAGTGATAAATATACTAGACATAAATAATGAAAATGTCTCCCCCAAAAGATAGCATGCAAAATTGCTTACTTTCTATTGGAATGAAAATGTAAGCTTAGACTTGGCCAAAACAACTCAGATTCAGGCATTCCATAGAGTACATGACCGTTTGAGTCCTCACATCTGTTTGAATTGCATGCTATTTAAGTATGTAACTCTGACAAATAATAATTGAGAACTGACCACCAGTATGTCGAGTAAAGACTTGCATATGGAATAACACACTTTCCAGGATAGAGTTTCATTTAGTTGTAAATGGCCCTACCATGCAGCTACAGTATAAAGTTAGTTCAACTTTTTTAGAATCATGCTGGCTTCAGGTAATAAGGTTAAAGTATACCTGAACAATGAGGTGTGCAGGATTAAAAACCTCTACTGACAAACCATATCTTCTCCAAACCACAAAGCTAGCAAGTAGGACTGATGTCTTCAAAAAAAAAAAGAACAACTTCCCAAAACTGCGCACATTTTATCTGAACATTTACATAACAAATATCATCAAGGGCTAATTGCACATATTAAACTAAAACAATAGGGGGGAAATGCATTCCAAACACTAACCACCGATAATTAGATACAGAATTAATTCATTGGCCTGGTAGTAATCTATGAGATGAATTTAGTTTGAAAATCTCTTTTTGATTAATTTCCATATTAAACATTTAAAATATTGGTATGATATTTCTAGATTTCCTCTATTTTCTTACTCATTCTATTCCTATTCCTCGTGTATACTAAATGACTTACGTCCTTGAAATGAGGAAAAAGGGGAAAAGCAGTTCATTTAGTTCCAATCACAAGAGGTCTCAACACTCCAGTTCCCATCACTGACCTTCAAGAATACGCGTAGAAGGATTCCAAACTTTTTCCCATCCAAGAATCCTGCAAAACAGGAGAGAATTATAGTTATGATTAGGTAAAGGTATGCTCTTTCAAATCTTGGAATTGTTCAGGCGGAGAAAATGGTGCTTAAGAAATGAATAGCAACGTGCAGCAACTCTGGAACAAAATATAACCGATAGCAATTTACCCTATCTTCATCATATATTCCCATATACTTTGACTAATTTTATGGACCTCTATTCAACGTGCAGCAACTCTGGAACAAAATATAACCGATAGCAATTTACCCTATCTTCATCATATATTCCCATATACTTTGACTAATTTTATGGACCTCTATTCAAACTACCAAGCCATATTATAACAGATTATCATAGAAATTACCACTAGTAATTCTAAATGCCGTGCTTGAAATGCTCCAATCATAGCCTCAGCAAGTAACCAAATTAAAGGAAACCCAGCACCAGAGGAAAGCCAGACCATGTAAATTCCAATCATGTTTTTCCATAATTAAGCACATCTATTCCTTTGGAGAATTATCTCCTTCAGATGCACATGAGAGTGCCAGCATCCATCCTTGCAAACCATGAGAAGAATCCTTTTTCACCATGACTTCTAGCCTTCCAACAGCCCGCTTTGAAACTCCACAATTCAGTAAAATGTTAGCAAGAGCTCTAAATGTGAAATCATCTGGTTGAATCCCAGATTTTATCATTTCCTTGAAAGTTTCTGTAGCTTCCCTTAGCCTCCTATCCACAGAATACAAACCAAGCACATTATTATAACTCAATACATCAGTCAAAAGACCCAGTCTTCTCATCTGTGTTGCAATTTGTATGGCTTCATCCAATCTTCCAATTTTCTTATACATACATAGCATCATTGCATATGAAAACTCATTTGCAACTTCATTCTTCTTCAAGCTCTCAAATATCTCTTTTGCTTGTTCAACCATAAGTCGTTCAGTATAAAGATCAATCATACAATTAGAGGAAAATATAGAAGGACCTTCATCTGACGATTGAAGCAATTTGTACGTTTCTTGTGCTTCGTCCAGGTAGCCTACTTTAGTATACAACTTAATTAAAGAGTTATATATAGTTGGATTCCCTGACAATCCTGCCTTTCGCATTTCGTTAACATATTTGATGGCTTCTTTAACACTTCCCGTATCAGCAAAAGCATTGATAAAAACACCATAAATAATGACATCAGGCTGCACGGCATATCCAAGCATCTTTTGGTATAATTCTTCAGCCATTTTCAATTGACCTAACTTCGCCAAGCTTTTTATCACAACACAGTATAGAACACAGTCACTCACAAGTCCTGCATTCTGCATTCTTTCAAGATAAGATTTTGCATCGTGCGGCTTGTCAGCACTGGCCAGAATATGTATGAGAGAACTGAAGCTGCATTCGTCTGCAACAACACCAAATTTCTTCATACAATCAAACAATTGGCATGCTTTATCATAGCATTTACCTATCCCATAAGCTTTAATCATCACATTAAACTCGAGGACAGTGAGCTTCTTCTTTTCTTTGCAGCACATAAATACTTTCTCTGCTTCCAAAGTGTACCCTCGTTCCCCATAAGCATCAATATTCGCAGCATAACAGCCAGAACTAATATTCCCGGCTAGGTGAAACCTCCTGAACCACAACCATGATCGCTCAAGCATACCTGATTCTACATACATTCTAGTCAAAGCAGATTGGGTGAACTCATCAATTGCAAGATTCCTTTCGTCCATCTCCCGGACAAGCTCTTCCGCTTCTTGGACCATTTTCCTTGTCGAGTATGCATACAAGAGGATACGGTAACTCACAACATCTGGCTTAAGGCAGGACTGTTTCATCCTTGCAAGACATTTAGCTGCCATGTTGACATTATTATTCTTAATATGAGCCGAAATGAGGATGTTATACGTCCAAGTGTCGGGAATGCACCGAAATTCTCCCATTTTCTGGAATAACAAACAAGCTTGTCGTAGCCTTCCACAGTTTCCATACAAGTGAATCATTAAATTGAGTGTGACTGTATTCAAGGTCATGCCCTGTCTGATCATCCTAGCAAAAGTTTCACATGCTGCGCGAAATTGACCACCCTTCCCATACGTGTCAATCAAGGTAGTATACGTATTCGAGCTTAAACAAACATTGGCACCTCTAATCCATCTTCGGAAGAAGTCTTGAGCTTTTGGGAACTCTCCCGCCCTCTTGTACAACAAAACAACAATCCCCATGGTGACCTCATCAGGCTCCATTCCTTGACTCTGCATCCTCTGAAGCCAAGCAAGAGCTTCTTCTTTGAGTCCACCTTTGCTATAAACATCGATCAAGGTCCCATACGTGGAATTCAGAGGTGCAACCCCTTTAGCATTCATTTCGCCCCACAAATTCTCCACGAGCTCCCACTTGCGCGCTCTGCCAAGGGTCCAGAGCATTATGTTGTAGTGAATGACGTTCAAGTCATAGCAACCCTTTTTCTTGAACCACTCGAATATTTGCAGAGCCCTCTGGCAAGAGACCTGGGCCTTCAGAATTGCACTGATTTCCCTGCTGGAGAGAGTCTCCTCCCACTGCCTTAGAGCGTTATCCAAGTCGTGAATGGTGTCGAGAGCGTGGAGAATGGATGGAACGCGTCCACCGTGAGAGACCCATCTCGTCGAACACGTGGAGTGCAGCTTCTTATCGACCCTCTTCTTTGGGGTGGTGGAATCAGCATTTTTATCTAAACTCAGTTTGTTGAAAAAATATTTACTGGAAGAGAGAGTGGTTTTAGTGGGAATGAAAGCAGCGGAATCGGATGGAGAAGGAAGTGTGTTGGTGAAACCCAAAAGATTGGTATCTAAGAGACGAAACTTGGCCAGCATTGCATTGGTGTCAAACCTCAGTGATGCAAACAAAGCACGACGAGAGAGTTGCCTCTGCGCTTTCGAATTCCTTTATCTTATTCTTTCGTATTTTCTGATACGGGCAATGTTCTTTGGGTATTTGTACCCCCATATTTTCTTTTCCCACCTCATATTTCACATCTCATAATTTGTTCTAAATATATTTCAGAATAATAATAGTAATAATTCAAGACACTTCTAAATTTTGCAATTCAGAACTTTTTGGAATATTCCAATCTAGAACTATATTTTATGTTTCATAATTCAAAATTATATTTCAAATTACATAATTTAAACATTACAATGTAATCCAAAATTATATTTCATATAAAATAGAAACTTATTTTCCTTCACAGTGGATATTACATCAATCACCAAACAACTTAATAACGAGTGAAAGAAAATACATCAATCTAAATTGTTTATGCTTTAGAAATATGTTGTGGATCCAAAAATTGTATAATTTCAATAGGTATTCTTTCTAAAGCAAAATAAACATATTTAGATTTGTAGATTATGTAATAAAAAGTATATTTTCAAATTACATGAAATTATATTTTAAATTATATAATCCAAAAGTACTCTATTTAAAAATATATTATAATTATATTTTATATTCTACAATAAAAAATACTACCCTAAATTATACAATATGAAAATATATTTTCAGATTTATAAATTTAGAAATATATTATAATTTGTAATGTGTCATCTAAAATTATTTTTAGATTTCTAAAATTATTTTTAGATTGTATAATTCAAAACATTTTTTTAATTTCAAATTGTACAATAGATTAATATTTCGAACTTTAAGAACATAAAAAAAATATAAGAGTGCTAAAAAAATTGATACATAAAAACAATCGTCCTTGGTTTGTACAAAATTATCCGCAAACAAATAAACAATGGGAAATTCGGTGATATTAAATATTGAGTGTCTAGTGCTTTTAATAAACACGAAGCAACATTACCTTGAGTGAATTATTCTTTTTATTAAAAAAAGATAGAAATTCCAATTACAAATACGGTATGCTCCACACTCCATTTCAGAAATAAAATATTGTGCCCCAAGTCACTTGTCTGAAAATGCATCTCATTTGCAATACTTGTTGAACCAGATCGCAATGTTAAGGTAGCTTTCAAAGTCAGATTGTGGTCTGGACAAAAGTTGAACCAAACAATATTATCAATTGCAATTATTCTAAGAGAAGTAAACAAGAATATGACAACCTTTGTGTACAGTAAAAGCCTTAAAAATTTTAGTTCTTGTAGATTCACAAATATGCAACTTTGGTCCCTGTAAAATTTTAATCATTCGATTTTTCAAAATTAAGTAACTTTGCTCCAATGTTAACATATAATCTAATTATTTACATACAAGAAATGTTATTCATATGCATGTGATAATAGTGTCAATTACTCATTTATGTATGTATGATATTAATAGTAACTTTGACGATTAACCTTAATATATGTTATTCTCTGACAGGTATATTTGAAATTCTCTGTTAACAACTCAATAATATTATAGCAATGGACCAAACCAATCACCAATTAAATTAAAGTTTTACAGGGACCAAACGTGAATTTGTACTAAACTAAATTCAGTAATTTGCAAAACATCTCTCCTATTAACTTCTCCAAAATTAGTATTAATTTATGGAGAAATTTATTTCACTATTTTTTAATATTTTTTTTTCTCTGGTGAGCAAATTTACCAGAATAGGCCCTCATTATAGACGAAAGAGAGATGTTTGTGTTAAGATTTGTTTACCTTTCAATTCCATGAACATCATTTGGAAACACGATGACTTTTGTTGGTACTCCTTTCTCCCTTAAAGCCCGAGCATACTACAAATTTAAACAATATGGTTTTATTTATCTGTCACACTGTTCTAGTTTACAAGGCAAAATCACCCCAGAGTTTGCAGCTATATGTTAAAGCTCAATAATACTTACTTGTAGTCCAGTCGAAATTGGAACACGGAGATCTTGAGCACCAAGTAGAAAAAGCGTTGGTGTTTTTGCCTGAACATATCATCAAAATATAAATCGTCAATACAAGATTTTAACAGCAAGCACCACGAAATGTCATAAACAGGCTTCATTTTAAGTTGTGTGGTGGAGCAGTAACATTGAGATCCGTTTACTGGATACTACAATACAACTTCATCATGTAATTCAACGGAATAACAGGAAAAAATGAAATAAAATCAAAATTCTAGGCAACAAAAGTTGCATTAATCATGAAAAATTATATTAGTTAATGCATTTTGTTCAAAATATTAATTCTCAACTACTCCTTGATGCCAAAACTGCAGGCTTGTTATTGATACAAGTGCTCTTGCAATTGTTATTTTCTAATCCTTTAGTTTGAAGCATGCTTACAATACTGATTAATAATATAACTACAGTTTAATATTCAAAACCATATCTGGGTGCAGACCTTTGAGAGGTGTGAAATAGGAGATTTGCTATAAAATAGAGTTAGATCCGCTGCTGAAGGTGCTTCAGTAAACTTGTCTCTACCCTTGGTTCCATAAGTCTCCACATAGCACCAATCAGGGATATCAGTTGTACCAACCATCAGTGCAAGGTTACACACAGGATTCCTAGCAGCGGCTGCAACAAATTTCTCAGGTGCCTACAGCAATCAGAAATACATGAAAAACAAAACCACAACGGAATTGTAAAAGCCCAAACTTTTAAAAGACAAAGCCACACCACTATTAAAGTGGATATTAATTTTGCAAACTTAGTTAAGTATCCACCTATATACAGCTTTCTCACATTTGAGGGACATGTTAAATATATCATTTGTCAACCAACTAGTTAACTTGATTCTCTTAAGGACTCTTGTGTTAATGACATTTGTAACAAATTCGTCTCATGATATACATGCTCCAGCTCGAGAGAAGTGTTAAAAATATGGTTTGATAACAATAAATGGGAGATATGATATGATTTTACAAGGAAACATCTTACCAAATATTTCTCTATTAGGTATTGATTTTGTTCTTTATTATTGTATTTCTTCTTCATTATAAATAAGAATACTCATGTCTGTACAGATAACACGAAATTCATCATATCCTTTCTCAGTTTCTCTCTTCTTAATGTGGTACCAGTACGGCACCATCTTTTGTGACCCATTTTGTTCACCAATACTTTTAACGACAACTATTATGTTGAAGTTGTTGTCATAATGTCAATCAATACTAATAATGGATAAGCAGCCCTCAGTACCATAAACTATTTCAGTGACTATTCTTGAGCACAAATAATTATGTGCTATAGACCTTTTTAAGGTTAATATAAATCCATCGTCCAATTATCACAATACTGTTACAATCAGAATTTAAAAGTAACAGAACTAGTTGCACCTGGCCAATCAAGTGGGTTGTCAGAAAGCCACCATGTGAGCCACCAAGAACTGCAATCTTTGAAGGACTGGCGAGTCCCAAGTCAATGACATGATCAATAGCAGTGAGCACATCGTTGACATCCTGCACGTACAAAATCATGATCAGATCCAACCTCATGAAAAAAAAAAAAATATATATATATATATATATATATATATATATATATATATATATATATATATATTTGTGTGTGTGTGTGTATGACCAGAATATGATAATGGTTTTGGGAGTTGGAACTTGCTTTTAAAGGTGAGATGTTGGATAGATAACATAACAGCACTAACAAGTGAAGAATTTAGAAAATAAAAGAAAACATTACCACATACCTGAGAGCCAACTTTTCCTGGAAGAGATTGCAAGGCTTCCTCGCCAAATCCTATTGAGCCTCTGAGAAATATTATCAAGTAAGCTTAGAGCAGACTGTATTTAGACATGTCTTCATCTATAATTGGATATCTAAAGAGGCCTTATTCCATTTACATTAAAACACTTAGCATATATGATACAACAAACTTATTGTTAACGTATTGGGGTTAATGTTAATGCTAGTCTCATTCTAAGGAACTTTGGGCTTACACTAGTACCAAACCATAAAATAACTATAAATAGGAGAAATAGGATAGGATACTAAATAATATCATTAATCTTGGGGAATATATTACAAACTTGGGGAATAATTGAACGCCATTTAGAAATGGCTTTTGATACAAAAACACCTAACGAAGAATTCATTATTGACAGAACATATCAGTTTAACTCATCTTCAACGATCACAAAATACTCCTAAGTTAGCATACCATCGAAGTTACATGAGTGAAAAGATTTCCCCGAAGGTGAATTTTTTAGAATCAACCATGAATGTAATAAAGGCCTGAATTCTCCTGTGCATTCTGTAAGTCAGTAACACATACCAGGGAACTTCGTGCCTTGAAATGAGATTTTTAATAGAATTAGAAGTTTATATTATAAACTAACATTTCACTTGAAACAATAATAAGGAGGATGTTGGAGTAATTTTATTTATAATCTTGGGGGCAGGCAAACCACCCAACCCAAACCTGAAACTTGACAGCATTGGATCTCTAAAGTCCTATAAGAATCATACAGATATGAATTTCTATGCTTGTTCAATATTATGGTTAGATTTATTTTTTTTTTATAAGGAAAAAAGGAGAGAATCAGATAAAATAGGATAGGATTTTTCAGTCGTATGAAAAGTGCAAGTCTCTTTAGCCGAAGTATTTTGTCGAGGATCCTAGCTCTCTCCTCGCTTTTTGTCAATTTCATTCTTTATTTATTTTCTCTGATTCTATGTATTCCTGTTATTCCAGACGACTATGTTTCAAATTATTCCAAAGCCTAAGAAAGATGGAGGTTTCGCTATTGCTAATTGGATGGTGTCTAAGAACATTGCTCTGGACCGGAAGACAAATGGAAATAGATATTTCCTTTGGAATCATATTAACTCAAATGATAGGAAATTAGTTCCACTTTTGGTCTCCATGACTCTATTCTTCTGCCCTTGGCCCAACCAAAAGGATTTTGATTTCTTAACCCTTTTGTGGCATATCATTCAAATATTTTTTTCAAATTTCAAACTTACTGAATAGGACTACCTTTTATCTTGACAAACAACTTTACAAGTCCAAAGCTCCCTCTAAATTCAGGATGTGAAATGGAGTTCATAATAGAATTAATACTTATAACTAATGACATAATGCAGATTCATAGACCTAGTAGTGCTATTTCTTTTATGTGTGGTTCAAGGTCAAAAATACCAAGTCTCCCAGCACTGATTAGAAAGACCATCACTGTGAGAATAAGAATCCATCTCCTGGTCAAACACTACATAAAGAATTAACAGGAACTTGATTGAACACGTCAAACTCATGAATGTAAATTGTATGGCCTTGACCAAATGCTTGGGAACAAAAGAGGATATTGTTTACCTGTAATTAACAATTAACAAGCTATATCCAACCGAAGAAAGATAAGCCAATGGCCTTGAAAATCTTGACAATAAGACAGAATGGGGTCCCCCATGAAGGACCACAATTAGTGGATCACATGCATCACTTTTCTTAGTTTGTGATGACACAAATATAGCTTCATAAGGTTGACTAGCACCTGAAATTGAAGTTCACATAACAAAAAAGAAAAAAATAAATTCCACAAGAAATTTGAGTAACCTTGTCTGTGTAACCAAAGATCAAGCAAATAAAATGCCTTTGACTTTTAGACTTACTTATTTTTAACTCAACTCTGCTATCAGTTTTATAGCTTTAGGGATGATCAAGATCCTCTAAACCATCAAATCACTTCAAGAACTATCAATTATATTTTGCTACTGTTTATCCTGAAAAGTTCAGCCACACCTAACCCTACTAGTACTATCCATAAAGGACAAGACAGTTCAACTCAAGTTGCTCCGTCTTCATTCTCTATTGTTCCCTAGCATAATTTAGCTTTTCAAAATTTCAATTTCAGCACCTTTATACATGTTCTATTTAGAGCTTAACATCATCTTCATGAACCAATCATAAAATTTTTTTCTTTACTTTTTATGAAGTAAGAATGTTGAGGAGAATGAATAACATTTCTCATATACTATACTACTCAACATTAGATGTCCAACAAAATTATTTGGCTGGGTTTCTTCTTCTTTGAGTGTTGAATTGGTTATGTTGCAGAACTATTGTAGAATGTTGATCGCCACGAGAGTTTACTTTAGCCATTGGTGGTAAGCTTAAGAGCTAGGCAAATCTGTGCATTTAATTAGCCTAAAGAAGACTCCAGAAAGAAAGATACCTTTTGTTAAGCTTTCAGAAGCATCCTTGACTGAGATCTTCATTATACTGGATGTCAGAGACGAGATAGAGGACCTAACCTGTAGCCAATCTCCAATGATACAACTGAGCATGTAACACTTTCTTTTAATGAATTTCTACAAATATTCGAAAAGGAAAATGAACAAAACCTTGTCCGAGCACTTCAATATGGGATTTGAGACATCTGACCAACTCCATTCTTTATCATTAGTTGTATTTTTAACAATAGCTCCGTACTTTATTTGAGGAACGTCTACTGGACTGCTAGAAACTATATAAAGTTGAACAAGTTAAAATAAACTAACCTGTGCCATAAGTCCAATATTAAATGGTAAAAGACAAATTGAGCAGCTAATGGTTAGTACCAGCAAGAATATTGTTCCCATCCAATGTAAGAAGACTCCAAGAGAAATTTGAGTTAGCAGGGGTGATTCGCAATATTTCTCCACTACATTTGATGAAAAGGTAGAATGTTGATCGCCATGATTTGTATAAAGTTTTACACAAACATAACAAAATGTATTACCATTGTCATAGCTACCTCAGTACATTGATGGAAAGTAAAACTTGATTGCTGTGCCATACAGAAGCTATAACTAAAGTGTGGCCATCGGAAAGCCATGGATCGCTGAGGATATTTGAACAGTAAAGCCCTGGGAAGCTTCCATCCTCCGCAAACAACACAACTGGAATCTTAAAAATTTGAAATAAAGGCAAAAAAAATTAGTATGAGTTTTTGGGAGACCAAAATAAGATATTACAATGAAGCAATAAAAAACAAAATGAATATTTCCACATTTATTTTGAAAATGTTTTAGAAAATATAAAAATGAGTTCATAGGTTACATCTGGGTGTTGCTTCAGGCAACTAGTATTAGGTTTTTAAAACATTGCTAACAGCAAGAATTCCTCAGTACAAACAGCCACATGATTCATGAAATTGATGCTAGACATGAGTCTGTGAAAGATACCCATCCATTCATTATCTTCTACGGAAATTGAAGCCAGGATTCAGAAACGATAACAATTTACTGTGCTGAACATGCTAACCACAGAAAACCAATTGGAAAATTCCTGTCTAGTAAGTAAAGATACTGAAAAAGATTGTATAGATTTTCATTCAACAAGAATATTGTCCCCACTCAACCATTACAGAGAAAAGCTTTAACAAATTATTTCATGTAAAACCATAAACATACAGAGACTGATAGTTAAAATTTTATATTTTCTAAGCAAGTTCTTAAGCATAGGATAGTTGAGAAGTTCATACTCTCTGATAAAATGAATAAATAAAAGAGAAACAACAGAAATAGATCTCAGTGGCATCTGTTCAGATTAAAGTTAAATTAGACAACAAGAAAAAAAAAACTACCACTTCATGAATTTTAGAAGATTGATAAAGCTTCATATCCTTAGGCCAATCAATTCTATGAAGTGAATCTGTAGCAGAATGGGCGCCAGAATCAACTGAGCTTCTTGCAGATACAAATACAAGAAACTTTCCATCTGGGCTGGTAGAAAATTAATGCATAGGAATCAAGATCATAGAAATCAAATTCACACTCTTATTACTGATACGTTTTGCTTAAATTTCATGGGAAAAAAAAAAGAGATGCATGTGACTAAAACCAACAAGTGATGACGTGTACAATTTTAGAAGGTAACTAAACATTATTTCTCACACGTCTTACAAGAAGACACTCATAATAGAGAATGTAATGTAAGTTTCAAGGAATATATGCCTCAAAGATTACTTTCAATTTCTCCAAAAATTGGCAGTTGGTATACAGGTCTAGGGAAAATAAGATGCAAAAGATTACTCTTATAGAAGTAATCTTACAAGGGAAAAAAATATAATAATGGAGAATCTAATGTATGTTTCAAGGAATATATGCTTCAAGATTACTTTCATATTCTCAAAAAACGGGCAGTTGACAGACATTAAATCCACATGTTTATTACTAATAACTCATTGCTTAAATTTCAAAATAGAAGAAAAGATGAACTACTTCCATACGACTAAAACAGATAAGTGATAACATGTTCCATTTTAGGATATAATTAATTTTCAGGAGAATGTTTGAGTTATAGTTTCTCACACATCTTACTAGGAAAAAAAGATAATGGAGAATGTAATGTAAGCCTCAAGGAATATAGGCCACAGAGAGTAATTTCACATTCTACAGATATAGGCAGTTGACCGAGAATTCTACAGCCTTTTCAAAAGTATAAAAATAAAAAATATAACTTTGTTAAAATGAAATCATTTTGTGGAAAAAGGTATTTATTATGCTTTAGCCACCATCCACAGTGGCAAGTATCGCTCTCAGAACTGGAGATTGATAGCCATGAAATAATCAGCTGAAGCAGTAACCACTTACTTTCACCATTAGCTAACTTTTTTATCATCTTGTCAATAACCTATGATGTAAGTTATGCTGACATCCTGCTAAGAGTTTTTCATTTTTCACATCATACCCCTATTTGTTGAATATGTACAACAACCATCATGTAATATTTTTTAAAAATTAAGGGGGACTAGTGTAATGTATAAGTGTAATCAAGAGGTGTCCTGTAGGACCCCAAATCAGTGGGGTATGGGGCAAAATCTGAGATAAATGCAAGAGCACATGTGTAAAATACTCAGACCAATATGTTATTTGCACACCAAAAACTGGAAAACTAAAAATTCTACCTTTTTGTGGGGCCTAGGGTGTGGGACTTCGTTTCAGCATGTGAAATAAATAGAATGAAAGCAAAATGATCCTGGCTATTACCTGAACCGTGGAAAGAAAGCACTACTTATGGTTTGAGTTAGGTTAACAGCCTGAACATCTTCTGTTGAGCTACATCAATCAATACACCTTCAAACTTTAGTTCAGCACAACCAAACTTAATAAAAAGATATTCACTTTCAAAATGAAAGGTAATACAAAAGTCACTTACTCAGTCTCAGTTTCATTTGCTTTTGACTCATGGTATGGTGCTTTAACAGCATATAATGCACATGGCCTGTTATAGCAGTACTTAATACCAAGTTTTCTTGTCTCAAATGACCATCCAACAAAGACCAAATATTGCACAGAGCCTTCAACTGCTGGAGCCCACACAACTTGTCCAACACTCAAAGACTTGTCAATTCCTTTGACGGCCTGTACCTCTCCACTGCAAAATTAGTGTTGTAGTTAGCATTTTCTATCTAAAAAGTTACATCACTCATTATCAACTTAACATAAAACCATATATTATACAAAACCTAGTGATGTCGATGACAAAAAGGGCAGGCTGCCTCTTCCCTGCATACGTCTCTCCCCACTCTTCCTCCCATTCTCCTTGAGCTTTCCAGGTACCACCATCCTTGTCTGAAGAACTACCTTTCTGGTAGCCACCCAAATCATTGAATGTGGGCTTTGCAGGAGCTGGCTCTTCAGCTACATACGCTATACAAGTTTCATTCAAATTCCAAGAGATCCCCTCAAACCTACAATAACACAAAACAGTACTCCAGCTCATAAATTTTAGCTGGTAACAGAGTTTTGTGCACAAGTTTGATTTGGCACATTATTGAATAAATTATTACTCATTTTTCACCTTTTAAAAACTAAGCAATTATTTCTCGAGAAATAAACACTTCCAAACATGTACGTCAGTTTAATATTACTGTCTACCAGTACTTTTTCACTCTACCTCTGACCTATTTCCATTCATATCTCTATTTCTGTCCCTGTTTTTTCTCCCTTTCTCTTCATAAAAACACTTTTGTTTTCCACTTTTATTTCATCCACTATGGTTCTCTCCTCCCTACAAAACAGACCCTTATAGGAGCTCTATCAGTTAACTTTTAAACAGTTGAAGTGCATAATGAGTTAAATTTAGAAGCTCAATTCTTTTTACTTCCGTATCTTCTAATCTCCCATAAGTGTCATCTATGAAAAATGTATATATCAAACATAGCTAAAGCAGTATAAGAACCTATTTGAATAAACTACTCCAGAAGCACTTACAGGCATACGAAAAGAAAATAATAACAAATAAATTAAGAAACTTTCTCGAAAGTTAAAATTAGCTTATTTAAGTTAAAATTAGTTTCTACACAAATTAAAATTAGATTGTAAGTTAAATCGTAGAAACTCTATAAGAAAAAGATGATTTTTTAAGTTATCCGATAATTTATTTGATTTTATCTTCTCACTTTTTGTAATGTCCGAAGAAAAGTTTATTCAAACAAACAAAAGAGCAATAATAAGTTTACCATCCATCAATGTACACAGAACCATGCTTTGATTGAGGGACATGGAACTCCTTTTCCAGTTGAGAGGAGCTCCAAATTTCAAAGCGGCAAGGACCTTCACTCTCGGGATTCCGAACAATAAGCAGCTTGGAGGCAGAAGGCGACGGAACCATGGCGGAGACTCCGGTCAATTCGATCGGAAAGGGAGCCCAGTGGAACGCAACGGTGGCGTCGCTTTGTCTGAGCAGGGAAGCGGAGACGATGGACTTCTTCCTCTTGTTGGTCAAAAGGTTGGGTTGACTAACGCAGAACATTGCCTGCGAAGCCAAGCCTGCCATGCAAAACGAAACACAAATAGTGAGCACGAGCACCGGGAAGTGAAGTGAAAGATGAAGGGGATTGGAGTGGATGAAACTGACCGGTGTGGGAGTTGAAAAGCCATGCCTTGTCGACGGAGGGGATGGCGGTGAATTGGTGGAGCAGGTCGGAGTGAAAGGCGTATTCTTGCTCCGTGGCTTGGTGTTCGTCGTCCATTGGTGAAACTGGTGAAAACGAAAACCGTCTTCTGCAGCAGATTGAAGCAAATAGAATGAACGAGCGAATGAATGAATAACGAAATGGATGATTAGGGAAGAAAATATTACGCAGTGAGCGGAAGCGAGAGCGTTGTTGGATTTGGAGTGATGAGCGTGGACAATAAACAAAGTGGATTAGGATTAAGATTAGGAAGATAGAATGGGGAAAACAAAGATGGTGCTACTCTTGTACACCAATTACCGACGCTGGTTGTGCTACCAAACATGCTGCATTGGACACTACCGATTTATTTATGTATTTATCACTGTATCTCTCTCTATGGCTTAAACATTCATGGCCATAATTCCACATGTTACAAGAATATAATACTAATATCAACATTAATCATTAATCATATTTTATTTGTTCACTAACTGCTCATTATAAAATATATTTCTGAATATGTTTCTAAAAGTTGAATTTACACAATTTTAACACATGTGCCTATGACCAAATACTCATGAAAGTATGTTGTTTTTTTGTTGATGATAGTTCACCGAAAATAAATAACAACTTTGATGGAAGTAGTGGTAAGTGGTATCTAGTGGTACCCACGTTAAACATCTTCATATATATCATATTCTTCAAGTGATTTATTATAACCTATATTATTACTGTATAAAAGAGAAATATTTAAAGATAAAAAGTAAAAATACATTTAAAATTTTTAAATTTAAATATTTGATAATGAAATAGTAATAAATAGTTGGTGAAAATTAAGGGGAATAGGCAAAATAAATAAAATATGTTGACACCATTGTTTCCAACACGTTTCTAGCAGAGGGTAATAAATAGTCTGGTCCTCATTTTTATTATAACAAATAGTTGGCGACATTTTTAATCCTTCATGGCTCTATCCATTACTTGTGATTCACTTGCCCCGTGTTTACAGTACTTGTTGAACCACACCCCAATGTTAAGAAAAGATTCCAAGTCAGATTGTGGCCTGCAAAAATATAACATAAAATAAGTTAAAATCAAGAGTGATTCTCTCATTCTAGTGGTAGCCTTTCTCTACCTTTTGAGTGCATGAACATCATTTTGAAACATAATGATTTTGACATCTACTCCTTTCTCCTTCAAAGCCCGAGCATACTGCACATTTAAACAGTTGAAGTTTTACTGTCAATAGCACCAATAAAGATGGCAATTCCTGACTGTAACTATCTAAAAGCTCCTAAGTACTTACTTGCAACCCATCATAAATTGGAACACGAACATCGTGGGCACCTAATAGGAATAGTGTTGGTGCTTTTACCTGCAGAACTCATCAAAATACAAACATATAATTCCAGAATTCAACTGTATCCAGTAGGAGTTTTAAGGTGACAATCTCAGCATGTATCTTAAGATGAAAAAAAAAAAAAAAAAAAAAACTACCTTTAAGAGGTCAATCTGTCCATGTAAATACTATATAAACTACTTCATATATAGAATCAATAGAAAGGACACAAAGGAAAAAAGGAGATGGAAGTTAAGCTTCATTTGCAAGTGAAAAACAATATGGTCCACTCAATTTGCTCAAAAGATTAACAACGGTTGCAAGGATTATCATCGGTAACAGAAGTAATGAGATGTCTATGCCTCTACATTCTTATACTGCAATGAGCAAAGGGTTTTTTATGGTTTTCTTTTTAATGATCAAGGTAGATTTCATTTTTCAATATGATTTTGTTAAGAGCTCTTATACATACCAGCAAAATTCAATCTACAAGAGTTTATTCAGCTCAATTTACATACCTTGGAAACGTGTGAAAGGGGAGACTTGTTATAAAGGAGAGTCAAATCATCTGCAGAAGGTGGTTCAGTAAAGCAATTTCTGGCAGTGGTTCCACAAGCTTCTACATAGCACCAATCAGGGATATCTGTTGTTCCAATCATCATTGCAAGGTTACAAACAGGATTGATTGCAGCCGCTGCTACAAACTTGTCTGGTGCCTGCAGCAAATGCAGAGTTTGTATGTTACAGCAAATTGATGATGCAACATGTGAGATAAAAACATCTATGAAGTGAGTTATTGCACCTGGCCAATCAACTGGGTTGTCAGAAAACCACCATGTGAAATGCCCATTACTGTAATCTTAGATGGACCAGCAAGACCCAAGTTGATGACATGATCTATGGCAGAGAGAACATCATTGACATCCTATATATGAAAAACTAAAATTAAGTTCCGACCCAGAAAATCTAGTGTATATATATATAGCTAGACTAGCTTATAAATTAAAGCTTTGCTTCTATGGCATAATCTAATCAAAGTATATAGAAAATAATAAATACCTGAGACCCAACATTCCCTGGAAGAGATTGCAATGCTTCCTCACCGAATCCTAATGAACCTCTGAGAAATAATAACATATATGAAACCTCAAAATGGACGATTAAAAACAGTCTTTATCCATGCTTTGACATTTAAAGGTTCTTTAAGCTCTACTAGTTCATAATGAGTTTCTTATGGGTATCCACATTTATTTCCCATTCCAGTATCATATTGAGTATATTTTACTTTACGGAAAGCTATTTAAATTTCATATATGCTAACATTCTCATTTAAACTCTATAAACTTATTCAGCAAAGAGTCGTGTTCTTTATTTTCTCTGGTATTCTAGTTTTTTCCTACTGTAAACTTGCTTCCTTTTCTAAGGATTCAAATGATAGGTTCTACAACCAAAAAAGAAATCTAAAAATATTTCAGGAATCAATTGAAAGAGTCAAAAATTGGCATAACAATAGTTTTTGGCCCAAAGACTTGTATCTGTTTGAGGTCAGGCCATTCATCTCTCTTGGCATAACAATACTGAATCAAACTAATGCTTGGAAGTTCAAGAATATGTTGGCTACCTGTAATTTACAATCAGCAAGCTGTATCCAACTGTAGATAGAAAAGCCAAATACTTAGAAAAGTATGACAAAGAGACGTCTTGGGGCCCTCCATGAAGGATCACAATTAACGGATCAACTTCAATCTTGCTATTGGTTTTAGAAGACACAAATATAGCTTCAAAAGGTTTTGTAGCACCTGAAATTAAAATTAAAATAGATAGATATTAGAGTCAATTGACTGGTTAATAAATTTGAAGAAGATTTATTAATAGGGCGTAATTAATAAGTGTGTTTCTGAAGTACTATATCACCAAATAAGTGGTTGTATTGTATAAGACAATCTTGATCAATTTATCAAATCAAATACTTTCAATAGTCACATAACACAAAGTTCTTTTATGCTTTCTGTTAAATGGTTATCATAGCTCCCTTATAGTGAACATATAAACTATCTTCATTTCTAATTTCCTGTTTCTTCTTGTTTCTTTGTCAATAAAATCAAGATTTTATGCAAGATATAAGACATAGTATTATCTTCAATGCACCAATCAAAAGCTAGCTTTTGTTCATTTTCTTTTTTGGGAGAGGACATGGTGGGGACAGTGCATGTTGGGGAGAGTGGGGGGAACAATCAGAGTATGATTTTCAATAGTGAATTTAGTCCTATATGTATAAATTTTCATCACATGAATCAGGTTAATTCTCCTCATTATTGACGAGAAGTATGATTGAATTTCATATGATTCAATAGGATACCTTATCAATTGGATTCTGAGAAAATACAGATGCAAATGAAAGCATATCTGAAATTTCATTAAGTCATTCAACTTAGCACTGAATATCTACGCCTAAGAAACCAGAATAACTAGAAAACCTTTTGTTTGACCATCATGAGCGTCCTTGACTGAGATCCTCAGTATACTAGACTGGAGAGAGGACAGCATAGATCTAACCTGCAGCCAAAATCCTATGATTCACTTCTAAATAGAATGAAATATGTTTGGAACAATGACTTATGATAATATCTGACAAGAAAATAGAACAAACCTTGTCAGAGCATCTGAATATGGGACAAGATATATTTGACCAACTCCATGTAGTATTGTTTGTCTCCTTCTCAATGGCCTTTCCATACTTTATTTGAGCAACATCAACCGGACTGCTGGAAACTGAAAAAGGATCGACAAAGAAAAAGGATAAAACATATTCCTCCACTTCAAAAGTCCCAGGAATTGACAAATTGAGCAGTTGTTTTTACTGGCAACAATATTGTTCCCATCCAATGTAAGAAGATTCCACGAGAAATTTGGATCTGCTGGGCTGATATGTACTATCTCCCCACTATAATGTGATGAAAAAAGAGTTGATAACAAAGAATAGACAACCTTTGATAAATGGAACAAAAAACATTCCTGTTGTTATTTACTTACCTCAGCACATTCACTGAGAGCAGAACTTCACTGCTGTGCCAGATGGATGAAATAATCACTGTGCAGTTGTCAGATAACCAAGGATTACTATGAATAGTGGTACAATAAAGCCCAGGAAAGCAACCGTCTTCAGCGCACATCACAACAGGAATCTCCAAAATCGATTAAAAAGACCTGAGTTATTAACTGAAAACAATATGCACTAATTGACCTATGTTTAGATCTCACTAAGAGAAGGGGTAGGATGAAGAAGAAAAAAAGAATCTTATTTATAGTATCAATCAAGTATCATATCATGATTTGTTTTGTAAAATAGCAAGGATCCTCAATACTAGCATAAGCAATCTGAAAATCACAAATGAAAAACTACATGGCCTATGTGTATCTAACAACTTGGACTTGAATCCAGTGTATTTAATAAATGAACTAGATGAGAAAGAAAAAACAGGTTCACTCTAAGTTATTAAAGAATGCAGTTAAACCAAATACATTAAAATCAAACTGGCCATATAGGAACAGCTTACGATGTCATAAATTTTGGAAGATTGGAAAGGTTTTCCATTAGTTGGCCAATCGATTCTGTGAAGTGAATTTGTAGCATTATGCACACGAGAGTCCACAGCACTTCTTGCAGATAAAAACACAAGAAATTTTCCATCTGGACTGGTGAAAAATTCATGAATAACGGTCAGAATTTTAAGGACACAACTCATGTACTAATATTTGTACTAATATTTCTCAACAAGTAATATAGTTTCATGAGCTAATATTTGATTAACTCGAGACAAGTCACTTTGTTCATATAAAATATTAGAAAATAATGACCACGGGAAAGTAAGAAGAGACAGTGTTATAAGAAAGGAATAGAAAAACATAAATTTAATGCAGATCCAAGAAACCTATCCTTTGGCTACAACCACCATCCACCAGATACAAGAATTTCAAGCCTTACTGCCACAATCTGTTGACTTGACATGATTTGAGATAGCAATAACTTGATCCTTCTTCTAGTCATCTTCATCTTTTGAAATGTTTCCATTTTCTTGTGAACAAAATCACAGTTATATACACCAAAAACTTCACGGAAAAATGTTTTCCACCCTCAATATTTTGAAACAAATGGAGATTAATTAATACGTGCACAACCAAAACCTAATAACTATTGGATAAAAAGTCTTAAAACATGTGATTCAACCAGTGACCAGCCTACCTGAACCGTGGAAAGAATGCACTGCTTATAGTTTGAGTAAGGTTCAGCGCATGAAATTCTTCAGTTGACCTACATGTAAAACATTGTTTTCATAATTCAATTCAGAAATAACCAACTTTGCAATAAGTAATTATATTCAAATAGAGTCCCAAAACAATAAGAGTTGATAAGGTCTTACTAATGCGACTTACTGGAGCACTGTTTTATTAGATTTTGACTCATGATGCAGTGCTCTTAGTCTAACAGCATATAATGCACAAGGTCTGTTGGAGCAATACTTCATGCCAAGCTTTCTTGGCTTGGATGACCACCCAACAAAAACAAGGTATTGTTCTGAGCCTTCACTAAATGGAGCCCACACAACTTGGCCAATACTCAAAGATTTGTCAATTCCTTTGACTTCTTGGACCTCTCCACTGTAAAATACAAACCAAACTAACATTCCTATATAAGAAGCATATCAAAATATAATCCCTCATTGAAATGAATTATGAAAAACCTGTTGATGTCGATAACAAATAGTGCAGGCTGTCTCTTTCCAGCATATGTTTCTCCCCAGTCCTCCTCCCAGTCCCCTTGACATTTCCAATAACCTGAATCCTTATCTGCACAACCACCTATCTTGTAACCCCCCAAACCATTAAATGTGGGCTTTGCAGGAGAGGGCCCTTCTGCTACATATGCTATACATGTTTCATTTATGTTCCACGAGACACCCTCAAACCTAAACCATATAAAATAGGAAAAACCAATGTCATTGCATGGCATGAAGGATCTACATTACTGTAGTAATAGTTTAATGAGCTAAAAATAATAACATTTTAACATTGAATAATGCCAAACTATGCTGTGCAGATACAGGTACAAGTATTGAATACAATATTATATACACACATATAGGAATTAGACTGTAAAGATTCAATATAAAGAGAGTCACATAATACATGTATTGATATCCGGTGCATATGGTTACACAACTAATTTTGAAGTAACCAAGCATCAAAGGCACAAAAAGACATGAATAACACATCACTTACCATCCATCATTGTATACTGAGCCATGCAGTGATTGAGGAATGTGAAACTCCTTCTCCATTCGAGAAGCGCTCCAAATCTGAAAGCAACAAGGAGCTTCATTCTCTGAATTTCGAATCACTAAGAGCTTTGAGCCAGACGGTGATGGAACAATCATAGACACGCCAGAAATCTCTATTGGAAACGGAGCCCACAGAAACTTCACAGAACTGTCCATTTCTTTTAGAATGTTACAGGACATGATGGATGTCCTCCTCGTGTTTGTTAAAAGATCTGGTTGGGAAACTGCAAACATTCCTTGCAAGTGCAACCCTGGAGCTATAGACAAAAGGGTAAAATATCAATTTTGCTAGCAATGCAATGGAACTATCACAGATCAATGAAATAAATGAACTATGTTTCGATAAACTTCTCAACAATAATTAATGGAGAAGAAAACAATAAGAATGCAAAATGAAATAAATTCTTCTCCTGAGAGCTTAAATTAGCTAATGCATGAATTGCTTCACAAAAAGCTCTCTCATTAAGTTTCTTCATCTAATTTTAACTTATGTGAGTTATTTCTAGTTTTCTCCTTTTAGTCTAATTGAAAAGTTCATTGTTTTTCAAAGAAGGCAACAAATGAGACTTACAGCTAAAAAACCATGCCTTGTCAATGTTGGGAATACTGGTGAACTCTTGAAGTAAGTTGGAAAAGTGAGCATAGTCATCCTCAGCTTCCTTATGCATTTCCAAGCCTGAAACAAAAGCACCAAAGATCATTGCAATTAGCTTGCTAGTTGCTTTATAAAGGATAAATACACTTTTGTTTCTTTAATGATGCAGATTAGCCTACAGGGGAATCAACACCTTGGTGCATAAAAGATGAGAAATAATATAGTGAAGAACATGAATGAACAGTGCAGTGGCATTAGTTAGTGAAGTATAAAAGGGTGGCAATTGGTAAGCGATACAGGGAAGGGAAAAAGTTTCCTTTTTTATACAGAGAATGAAAAAAAAAATACATCGGAAGATGAGCTGATGCTAAAAGGAAGTTAATGAATACTGCAGGATTCAGTATTGAAGAGGTTAATGAGGAGAGAGTATGTAATGGTACCTTTGATTGGTGTGAACTGTGTGAATGAGTGGAGTACTAAATGCAATCAAAGGAAAACGGAACTGTGTTTAAGTTTGATGGAAAGAGAGAAATACAGGTTTTTGTAGTGTCTTGTTTGACTCTGAACACACAGAGAGACAGAGAGAGAGGGTGGTGAAATTAAGAATAGTGAAAATATGTTTTTTTCTGAAGGGGGAGAGTTTTTTATTCATCCAAAAAAACTTATTTATTATACTTTGATATTTGTAATTTACTAAATATCTTTTTCTTGGTACAGCCTTGTCATTGTCTTGTATAGATACTTTTTTTAAAGTGTTATTAACATCAGTGCTCAAGTTGATTTTAATAATTTATTTTTCTTTAACATACAGTACAGGAATCTTTAAAAAAAAATGTTGGAGATCCCTCTAGAATTTCTTTTCCAAAGTAAACTTGTTTCCAATTCATGAAAGAAAACCGTTTCTCACTCATACACCAATTCTGAAGGGCTTGCTTAACAATTTCACATGTCAATCCCTGTATAATTAATTTGAAATATATTTATAAATTATTAAATTATAATGAAAATGCTATAACCTAATGAAATAAACCTAGTATTATTAATTAAAATAAACTTATTTCATTTTTTCTATAAGATTAGATTTTTTTTATTCTAAATAATATTGGTTTGGAAAATAATTATACATATAGACTCAGTGCCAATTTAACTACACAGTTAGATATTATATGAAAATGATAATTTAAAATATGCAAAATAAAATAACAAGAGAAAAATTATGTATACAAGGGAAAGAAAAAGGAAAACTAATACTAATTTTATTAATAATTAAAAGAAATAAATATTAGAATACACAAACATAAATCATCATGTACATTAGGCTAGTATTTAAGGTCTTTCTATCAAAAGAAGAATAACATAAAAAAAGTACTGTTAATAACTATTTTGAAGTTATATTAAATAATTATCTCTTTCTTGTCCCAAAACAGTTATAGTATAACAAAGTTGATAAGATAATTGAATATAAAATTTGTAGTGTTGTTGTGTGGAGCATGTTATATAGGATGAGATAGATAGATAGACACAGAAGAAAGAAAAAGCAGAGATGGCAGTGTGTTCCTCACTCTCACTTCTTCCTCCCATCCCTTCTCAACCCAAAACATTCTCGTATTCTCAAACACCACTCACCAAGATCTTCACCAACGGTAACACCCCAACAAGGTTGTTCTTGTTGAAAGCTGGTTTCAATGAGATAGAGCCTGACCTCAATGAAGATCCTAGAGACGTATATGCCACAAATGGAATTGATGCTGTATATCTTCTCAACCATTCTTCTGCTTTCTTCTCTTTTCTTCTACCCTTTTGTTTCCATTATCACTTTCACTTCTTTCATGCCAATATCAGGATGATTTTGAGTATGGAATTTATGATGGTCACCACACTTACTATGAAGGAGAAGAACAGAAACGTCTGTGTTTTTCTTTCTTACTTCAACTTTCTTTTCACTCTTTTTCATCACTGTCATTCTTTTTTATCTTGCTCCGTACCATGAACAAAAAGATTAAAATGAATGATGTAGAAATTTGTAAGAGAATTATGGGGTTCATTCCCTTGACATCAGAGCATCATCATATACTTGATGAATCCATAAAATACCGATATGGAATAGAAAACCAGATAATAAAATTCACCGAATAAAAATGGTTAAGTGCCTAAATGTATAATTCAGACATGATTTTAACAGGTAGGTTGGTACTTTATTCTATATCTGTAAAGTTTGATGTCAGGTTTGTCTAAGTGCATACTTTTCTGATGACAAAGTTGATGGTGAATATTCATTTCAGGAACATTTTGGGGTTCAATTATGGAAGAGATAGCAGCAGCAGAACCCCCCACAGGATTCCAGGGTGTGTTTTTGATTATCATTCACAACATTTTCAATATATATAATGGTCTTTTTTATCTTATTATCATTCATTTTATGCAGGGCTTATGTCATGGCTCTTTCCACCAGCCATTGCTCTTGGAGTGTACTTCAATGTTCCGGTAACAGAATGTGCATTTGCATTGTTAGTTTTGTATAACTTTGTGATTAACAAGTTTCAATTTTTCAGGGGGAGTACTTGTACATTGCAGCAGGCGTATTTGTAATCGTATTTTGCATTATTGAGATGGATAAACCTGATAAACCCCACCACTTTGAACCTCACATATACAATATGGAAAGAGGAGCTCGAGACAAGTTGATAAATGACTACAATACCATGAACATATGGGAGTTCAATGAAAAATATGGTGACCTGTGGGATACTACTATTCAGAAGGACGACATAACCAAGAGATAATTGTATATATTTCATCACTTATAATGACGATTGATTCCAAATATAGCCATTTCAATTTCATATTCTGTTTTCACTTTTTACTTTTCCCATTTTTCTGTTTCAAGAGGTGTATGTCCTTTTTTTTTTTTTTTTTTTTTTTTTTTTTTTTTTACCTTCTTATTTGTAAACAGAAACTTAAGTTCTATTTTACTCATACATAGACCATTATAAATGTTCCAAGGTAACAACACGCAAGTCAAAAGTTTTATGATGACTTCTGGTATGCTATGGTGTCATGGCATCTTCTGGTGATGGCTTGACTTCTAATATTTGCCAACAAAGTCTAATATCTATCGGTTAGCTTTGTAATCTTTAAAGAAAATGGAAGCTTATCAGATATTTATGCTATAATCTAGAACATCTGTTACATTAGAAACGAAAAATCTGCAGTCAGAGAGCACAACGCTTTTTGCAGAGATTAACCTGAGCAAGTGTTTTGAGACATTATAAATAGAGATTAACCTAGAAGATGAAAAATAATTTCTAAAACCTTGATGTGCTGTAGATAATGCAGTTCATTTGACTCGAACCTTCATTGATTCTTTGGCCAGCTTTTATAATTCCAACCAATAATGTGCTTTTCCATATTATATAAATAACTTAAATTATTAAGATAAAACTCTAAGTTTGAATAGAAAAATAATACCATGTTCAGTGGAAGAATAAAAGTTCAGTGGATGCCATCAGTAAAGTTTGGTATAACATATTCTATAGTAAAGATTGTTCTACTGTGTTAAGTATTGATTTTTCTAATCACCATTTTTATGCATTATTTCTTTTACTGCTGAAATACACTGCATTCCATTTCCAATCCTTATCTCTTATTGTCAACTTGTGAAGGTCACTTTGGAATGTAAATGAGGCCACATAGCGGTCCTTAGTTAAATACATCGAACCAAAATTGATTTTTCTGCCATAAACTGCTCGAAAGTTGTGCTATGAGCCAGTCAAACCATTAAAATTCCAGGTGCCATCTCATCAATAATGGAAGTCTAGATCGTTAAGGTCAACTTCTAAGACTTCTGGGATCAAGTTTAGTTTAAGAAATGACACCAAGTTTGACATTATTTCACATGCACTAATTCATTAATTATTAAACACCTGGAATAATAACTACTCTCGGTCAATTTTCTGCATAGTGCAGACTCCACTTCTAGTTCTCTACCTGGTTTTACACGTCTGAAATTTCTTCCCTCTCAGTCTTTATATCCCCAAACCAAAGATAAGTATGAAATGAAGGTAATAAAATTGGAAAACATTATTATAATGTAATGTAATTGTCTCAAAGAGAGAGAGAGAGAGAGAGAGAGAGACAAGATTACAAGATTTTGAAGCTTGATCATCAGTTCTCTCAGTTTCAGTTTACTGTATAAATTGTATTAAATTATTAAAAGCCAAAACTTTAATGATTAGAATCGTGTGCCAGAAGGCAGCTGTAGAAAATGGAACACCCTTCATCAAAAGGAATCTGAAAATTCATTGTTCAAACATCTTGACCAGAATTTAGACAAACTTGTCACACAACACAACATAAACATTAAGAAGAAGAAGACGATGACTCGAATATAAACCCAGAACCCCAAAACAAAACCAACCACCTACACAAACACAATGACACCCCTCAAAATTCATCACTTCCTCCTTCTCATGTTCATCTTCTTCTTCTTCTTTTTGCTCCCATCTTCCCACGCCCAAACGCCACGTCAGATGAACAACACGGGCTTCACGTGCACGGGCACCCGCACCTGCGCCGCCTACGCCTTCTACCGCGCCTCCGCCCCCAACTTCCTGGACCTGGCCGCCGTGGGCGACCTCTTCGAGGTGAGCCGCCAAATGATCGCCACGCCGAGCAACATCTCCTCCGTGTCCTCCGCCCTGGTCGAAGACCAGCCCCTCTTCGTCCCCCTGAGCTGCTCCTGCAATCCTGTGAATGCCACCTTTGGTTCCCTCTCCTACGCCAACATCTCCTACACCATCCAACCCAACGACACCTTCTTCGTCGTCTCCACCTACAAGTTCAACAACCTCACCACCTACCCTTCCGTCGAAACCGTCAACCCTACCTTGGTCGCCACCAACCTCTCCATCGGCCAGGTCACCATCTTCCCTGTCTTCTGCAAATGCCCCGACACCAACAACACCAATTACATGATCTCCTACGTTGTGCAACCCGAGGACAACATCTCCTCCATTGCCTCAGCTTTTGGGGTTCAGGAACAAGCTATAATTGACGTCAACAACGACACGCTATATGACTACGACACCATTTTCATCCCTGTGGAGCAGCTTCCGTCTCTGTCGCAGCCTGCGGTGGCTCCGGCTGCGCCGCCTGGTGGGAATGGGACTGAGAGTGGGAGTGGGAGTGGCAGGGATAGGACGGGAACTGTTAGAGGGTTGGGGATTGGGTTGGGGGTCGTGGGGTTGTTGCTGGTGTTGGTGAGTGGGGTGTGGCTGTGGAGAGAGTTTGTGATGAAGAAGAGGCTGGGAGATGAGGATGAGGATGTGGAGGGAGGGAAGAAGAAGGTGTATTCGGGAGGGAAAGAGGGTCAGAAAGGTGGTTTGGATTTGAAACTGATGGCGAATGTATCGGATTGTTTGGACAAGTATAGGGTTTTTGATATTGAGGAACTGGTGGAGGCCACGGATGGGTTTGATGAAAGGTCCTTGATTGAAGGATCCGTTTACAAAGGGGAGATTGATGGGGAGCTCTTTGCCATCAAGAAGATGAAGTGGAATGCCTATGAGGAACTCAAGATCTTGCAGAAGGTAACCACTCACAACACCAATATCTCTTCCTTAGTCCTTTTCTCACATTCTTGCAGAACATCACTCGTTGTTTGTTCTTCATTTTCATCTGCCATCACTTTACAGAGTTTTAGGATCATTTGTGATTGGAATTTGGATTAAGGTGTGAAACTGAATTCTGTACATGTTTGAATTTAATTTCTCTGACAAAATTTGCATTGCTAATCACCTGAAAATTATGGTAAGCTTAAGTTTTGAGGAAGTTATTGTCTCTTTGTTTTAGAAAACTGTTATGAATTTTAAAAAACTTAATATTATGGTATTTGTTGTTGGATGAGAATAGAAAAAACGTTATGGGTATGAATTATTTTCTTTTAGAATTTAACTTCCATGCAACATAATCAGTCAAACTTTTTATTGATGTGTCTCTTAAGAAAAGTAATGAAAAGATCAATAACTTGTGCTAGTTCCTGGTGTTATTCCGGATACGGCAGAAGCAAATATGTAAGAACAGATTGAAATTTGAAACAGTCGATGATAAGGTTAGAGTCAAAAGAACTTTACTTTGAATAAAATAGGGTGGGAGTTAATGAATATCTTATGTTGATGATTTAATCAGATGATATTAAGTGAAGTGACTTGTCTGATGAGTAGTCAACCTGCCACTAATTTTTATAATTTAGCATAATCAAACCAAGGGAATAAACCTCTAGATACCCTGGAGATACAGAATTATTTTAATACTCGGAACAAAAATTGATCGGAATCTGGCTTGAGAATTAATGATTCTGTTGTTGCTGTGCGAACAAACCTTCATTTGTAAAGCAACTTGTCTGAATGGATTTGTAAAACTTTGTCAGACTTGATTTATGTTGGTGATTGTCCATGTTCATTATTTTCATGTTTGTATGTCAGAAACGCATCAATCTAGAGGAATAAAACAATAGTGGTTGACGGCATAGTTGCTTCTAGGTATTTAATAAAAGATGTTTCCAACTTTGTCATATTTTTCAGGTCAGGGTTAATTAATACTATTATAGAGTATGGTGTCAATGATTTAACTAAAAAGCAGCACGTCAGGTGCAGTTAAAAGCACAACGAAAGACAAAGTCGCCGCTTACCTTTTTGTCTCTATCCATTTCATGACAAATTGGTTAATACGTATTCCCATTTGAGCCCTTAGGTAGTGGTTGAATTTAGGTGGTTACATTTCTAATGAACAAGTATCAAAATAATAGTATAATAGGCTACTAAGTATCCATGTAAGAGTTTTAGCACTGGGTTGATTATATATGTGAAGCATGATTGATGCTTGAGTGGTTGATTAACAATGTGTGATTTTCTGTGTTGAAGGTAAACCATGGGAATCTGGTGAAGTTGGAGGGATTCTGCATAGACCAAGAAGAAGCAAACTGCTATCTAGTGTATGAATATGTGGAGAATGGATCTCTATACTCGTGGTTGCATGAGGAGAGAAAGGAAAAGTTGAACTGGAAAACAAGGCTAAGAATAGGCATTGACATTGCCAATGGCCTCCAATACATCCACGAGCACACAAGGCCACGAGTTGTGCACAAAGACATAAAGAGCAGCAACATTCTGTTGGACTACAACAAGAGAGCGAAAATTGCAAATTTTGGGCTTGCAAAGTCTGGAATGAATGCCATCACCATGCACATTGTGGGAACACAGGGCTACATTGCCCCTGAATATCTGGCTGATGGAGTGGTGTCCACAAAGATGGATGTGTTCTCTTTTGGTGTTGTGTTACTTGAACTAATTTCTGGGAAGGAAGCCATTGATAAGGAGGGAAATCTGTTGTGGGCAAGTGCTATGAGAACCTTTGAAGTGGAGAGTGAGCAAGAGAAGGCTAGGAGACTGAGGGAATGGATGGATAAGGACATTTTAAGGGAGACATGCTCAATGGAAAGTTTGATGGGTGTTCTCACTGTTGCAATTGCTTGCTTGCACAAAGACCAGTCAAAGAGGCCAAGCATAATGGACATTGTCTATGCACTCTGTAAAAGTGAAGATTTGGGCTTTGACATCTCAGATGATGGCCTTGGCTCACCACGGGTGGTGGCTAGGTAGATGGTTTCTGGTGCTCACTCATCTCATCTCTTTGGTTTTTGGTTAGAGAGACGTCTAGATTCACTACTGGAAATTTTTTGTGTTGTCCTTTGCTGAGCATTAAGATTAGTGTATTTTGAAGTAGAGGAACAAACAACGTAGAAAAATTCAGTAGAGAATCCAAATTTGTAAGAGAACCATGTGGATAATTTTATCCCAAGAAAACCATTTGGGTTTTTTGGTGATCTCTGGCTTTTGTAAACTTTTAGGTCTTCTTTTTGCCATGGATATGCTGACCACAGAAAAGGATTTAAGAGACCCTCAATAAGCATTAGGCATTTCTTCCTACATCCCATCCCATACAAATAGGCCTTTCTGAACAAAAATTTTACGAGGAAGAGAGAAATAATGGACTGTATATCACATGGTTAGGTAGGTTTGGACACATGCTGTAGAACCAACTACTTGTTTTTATACTGTAACAAGGTCGTGTAGTTATATGTATACATATTAAACTGGTGAATTAGTGTAATTTTGTGATACAGTGAAAAATGCAACATACGTAGTGTTCTACAATGTTTATTTTTTTTTTTCAGTATGTAGACATGTTCGTTAGCACAGTGCTTGGAATAGAAATCGGTTAAACATCATAGTTGAATCTCATCTTGCATCTCAGATCGGTCGGGAAATATGTTCTGAAACAGTAAGTTAATTCATGATAAAAGAAGGTTATCGAGCATAAAAACTAACTGTACTTTTATCTTTTAAAGGATTAAATAACAAACATAAAAAATTGTACCTTTAATTAAAAATAGAGAAAAATGTTTTTTTTTTCACCGGTTGCACCCGTTAACAACTCATTTTAGAGATATTTTGGTTATTAAAAAAGTTGTTTTTTGTATTTTTAAAGAATAAAATGATAGATATAAAATATGTGTAAAAAATTATTGAATGTCAAAATAATATATTTTAAAATAATCACACATGCATATAATAAGCCTTAAGCCTTTAACTGTAGATTGTCTTGACTATTAGGTAATCCTATTGGTATTAGATTATTTATTACGATATTTTACCGATGATAAAGTCAATATATTACCGATGATAAGGTGATGATCAACCAAGAATAGAGATATGAGGTGGCATCGTCATAAAGTCGATGGTTGAGCAAGGATAAGTATAGGTGTAGAGTTGTATCTCTATAGAGTCGATGTCAGGTAACAAACTAGCCTCCTGGTAAGCTAAGATTAAGGAAATAATACTAACGAATATTATGTTATTATTATAGTTACATCAGTTATTATTTAGGTTGGTTGAGATTTAGGAAGATATTGATGATTATCTTTAACATTATTATGTATATATGTAATATTTGTAACTGATTCATCTACTATAAATAAGAATATTACTCTCATGGTCAGGGAAGATTGTTTTTGACCTAAGCAAGTCTTAAACTAGAATTAAAAATATTTCTTTCTTTTTGTTTTTAAGTTAAAAATTATTTGGCACTTTTCTTTACCAGAACATTAAGTAATCCTATTGGTATTAAATTTTTTATTACAATATGATTTTTAATAAAAAAGAATTAACTTCTTAACCAGTATTTTAAGCAATACCTTGTTTTATATTTCTTCAAATCTTACATACAAGTAAATTCAATAACCCCAAAAGAATTACATTCATAAAAAGAAGTTAGTAATATTTATATCGTATTTAACCCTGTCTTGCAACTTGATATAAAGAAATCAGAGTCTCATTAAAAGTAATTTTTAATTAAATGAAAACATTTTAAAGATAATTCCATTAAAAAAAAGTAAAGTTAGTGACTAATAAAAGTCAACAACACGTTCATATCTAAATTATTTTACAAAAACAAAATGATACTACTTTATTAAAAGTGATAACAATTTACGTTTAACTTTTCTTTTCTCAACAACAAGCTGTTATGTATTTTGTAGATTAATAAAATACGAAAAAAAATTAAAAATATATGATGATAATATGTTTAAAACTTAGGTGATAAAATTACAAAAATAATCATATATTTTAAACAAAATTTAAATATGAATTCATTGTATAAGGAAAACTTATCTAACTTTTTATTAACCAATCAAACAACGTCGTGTAACGGATCTTTCTTCAACAAACCTCTTCCATGTGCAAGAACACACTTTTAATTCATTCACACCACAATTCATTATCAAAAGAGACAAAATGGTTAATACAAAATTAATAATGTCTCTTTACGTATCAAACAGGTTCCAAGTAAAACATGTCAGCCACATTTTTTTTTTCGAATAGATTATAACAATAATAAATTTTTCTGGATGATAAACTTATTCATTCTTGCACTAATTTTAGGTTTTAGAAATGTGAAGATTATAGTGATGAAATGATTGGTTCAGCTTTTCATTCATTATTTCCAGACAAACAGTATCTTCAGTAAATCTTGTCGCTTTCATGTTTCACGCCTCTTTTAAATTTAAACAAAAAATAATGTGAGAACAGTATAACATGTAATTATGTCTTTTTCTTTTCTTTACTAAATGAAATTCATTTAGGATTATTAGACAAGTAAGCTGTATTTATCTTTGGTAGATTTTTCAAAAGAAAAGTACGACATAAATTATAACAGCAAAAATTAGTGTGTCTCAATAAGGTAATTTAAAATAATAATTTATTTACATGTTACGCTTTTTTTCTTTGGGTTTTCCTCTTTTTATTTTTGTTCTTCTTCTCTTTCTTACACTTTCAACACTTCCTTTAGGAGTAAAACTCAGTTTGCCGCTCATCCCTATTTACAGTGTCTCTTTATCTATTGAATGTTGCTGCGTATAGGAGAGATTCATTGGCCAAAATTAGTTCTTTATATTTATCCCAAAAGTCATGGATCAAATTTAACTAATACATTTGTTTTTATTTACTAAATCATATTTGTTTTCTTTCTTTCTTTTTTGACATTAAGTTGTTTTTGACCTTGAGACTGCTTGATGTCAAAAACATTGTATGCTCACTGAAAATTAAAATTAACGGTTATATATATATATATATATATATATATATATTTAATTTTTTAATTTTCAGTGAAAATTGAAATTAATTTTTTATGCTTTGATCCGATGTAGTCTCATAATTTTAGAAATGTGTGAATTTAGTTCTTTTAACCAATTTTTGTTAAGTTTATTTAACGTTTCAAACTTGTTTCATTATATTTTCTTAGCTAACATGGTGTCAAACAGTGTAAACAATTCAAATATTATCATGAAATACATTTAAAACATCAAATAAACTCAACAAAAATTGGTTAAAATGATTAAATTTATGCACTTCTAATTTTTGGAAACTAAATTTGACCAAAGTTTTGAATTGGAACTAATTTCAATTGACTAAGTTAAGGAACAAAAAACATATTTAACCCTCAAATTAATTGAAATGCCACCTTCTTCATGTCCAAAGTTATTCATGACACCAAATGGATTTGCACTTTGCCAAATAAAACTCGATAATGGTTATCCAACTTGTCTCGACTCAACTAACTCAGACTCCCTTAACTTAACCAGGTCGAGGCAAACTTGGCTTGAACTAGCTTGACTTAGTCTTGAACGGCCTATGAAGAATAACTTGTGCCTAGCCCAACTCAATTGAGTGTGGGTTGACTTCCACTTAAATGAACGTGGACCCATTCTGACTTCACTAAATATGGGTTTGCCTCAACTCATCTTGACTTTGGCCCAAGTTGACTCAGCTAAATTCACCTTGTATGACCAACTCAACTCAACTTGACCAGGTTTCAATTGACTTGACTAGGTATGGCTAATTCAAAATGATTCGAGCTTGGGAAGACTCGGCTCGATATGGAACAACTTGGTCTCGAACGAACTAGGTCAGATTTGGTTTTAATCAAACTAGGACCAACCTGGGCCTAGCCCAACTACATTGAACATGGGTTGACTCATACTTGAATGAACATGGACCTGTCCCAACTTGATTAAATGTTGGATTTGCTAAAATTGGCTTAACCTGGGTTTAAACTAACTTTACTTGACATGTGCCTGAACTAACTCAACTTGACTTGGATTTGAGTTGACTCAACTTAGCCTATGCCAAGGCAAACTTGACTTGACCTAGCATCGATCCAATTTTTCTTGATATGTGTCTAGTCAACTCAACTTAACTAGGACCCAGGCTACTCGGCTCAAGTTAGATTCAGATTGACTTGACTCGACCTGATCCAAACTTGGCTTGACTTTTACTTAAAAGGACCAGACCTGACTTTGGATAAGCCTAACTTAGTATTGTCTTACTTGGACCTGACCCGGTTTAAGATTTTATGATATGAAAATAATATTTAACATAAATTCAAAAAAAGTTTTACAAAAATAAAATAAAACTTTCTTGAAAACTCTAACATCAATCAAGTTCGACTACAAAATATTATCAAAATTAATATTTTTGTAGTTCTTAATAATTATTTGACACTTAAAAAGTTTTTTGAATTTGATAGTAATTAAAATATTTTATACAAACAAACAAATTAAAATTCCATAAATTTAAATTGTCTTATTTAAATAAAATATTTAAAAATAAAATAACTTAAAATTAGAAGGATTCAAATTTAATGCATTCAAATGTCTTATAAATTATAAAATTTCCAAGGTAAATAAATTTTAGGTTTAGGGTATATAAATTTATAAGATTAAGCATGATATTTTGTATATTATGGATTTCTTAGCTTGTATGGTCATTATATTTTTGTTGATAAAATGGTGTGAAGATTAATTATTTTGCCGACAACCAGCTAACCTCTCTACATGCTTACCTAATTTATATCCATAGACTAACCCAATTCCTTTTTCATAACAAATTTGGTTTGATTTGACTTACAACTCATTCCACGATGCGTATGTGGGATTATTGGTGATGATAAGACCAATTAATATTATTACCACGATTTTCTCTTTGATTATTATTGGAAGATTATGAACAAAGGTTTCAAATTTTTATAACAATATATATAACATGCTTTCTGTGACAACTCCCGATTTTCAGTTCATACCATCTGTGTAGGATTCAATCTTGACGCATTCTGTTTTAATAAATATAATCAACTTTGTAAATTTAGTTTCAGTTGAAATTAATTTTGAAATTAAGCGGCTCATATTTAATTTGTTTTTAAATAAAAACAAATAACAATAAAATTCAGTATCAATTTTTGAATAATAATTTGTGAACATTAAAATGTTGTTTACAACGTAGGAGAAAGAAAGAGTGTGTTTGATTCTGATGATTTTCTAACGCAAAATCAGTTTACTACGTGTTTTCAGGAATGTAAAATCATCTTCTCAAAAGCCAATTAAACATAACACTAACCTAGCTAAAACCACATTAACAACTTTTTGATCACCCACCAAATTTAAAGAAGCACATCCTTAGTTAATTTTGTGTCCATTGAATAACAAAACATTGCATGAATATTTGATGTATTACCCTGTGTTTGTGTGTGTGATAAAAAAAGAAGAAAAAAAAAGAAAAACTTTGATGAACAGATCAATCCCTTTTATCTCTCTTGTTCACCAACCAACTTGGTTTAAGGCAAATTTGTATGAGGTTGCTCATTGAAAGGGTTCAATGGAAGCAACAACATGTAGCACCTCATCACAGATCGTTCTAAAATAACCAGAAATATATATCAACAAAACTTGTAGATAGACAGAGTTTTCCATCTCCCTACTTTAGATTTCAACTCAGATTGGCATGCATTGATTCAACATCTCTTAGTTCCAAAATCCAAGCTGAAAGAATGATTTTCCTCATCACGGCCATAGTAATTTAGTTGTTTCATTCTCATACACCACAACCCAGCCCTCTTGCTTCCGAGCCTTTCATGATTCGTAGCCTTTTGCAAGAAGTCATAAACATGCTGCAGAAAAATAAAATAAGTTTATCAGAAAAAAAAAAAAAAACAAATCGTGTTGCCCTAAGATGAAACTTACTTACAAATAAGTAGAAATATGATTTTCTCAAAAGTTTAAATGAGAAAGTTTCATTTCTGGAAAAATATATTCTTATTTTCTTCGTCTGAAACATTTACACAAACAGCATAGAGACAACACACCAGACACATGAACAAAAGAGAGTGGGGGAACTTACTCCCATGGAACATCTCCAACTAGCATCCAGTCACCATCCTTGTCTTCATATGTAGGAGCATATTCAGACCCCTTATAACCCTCTCTTTCAGAGTACTCACCTGATCCAACAAAACCCAGTTCAGGTTATTTTCATTCAAGCTTGTCTCATTCACCACACCACAACACAACAACAAAAGAAGACAACAATGAAAATTGGTGTCTCACCTATGGCCAACTTGAACATGGTTTCTAAAGCTTTGAGTAGTTCAGGATATCCCCTGTAGACTTTCAAGTCAATCTTTCTGAGGTAAGGTGCTCCATCCATGCTCACTTTCACAAAGATCCCATCCCCCTCACCCTCCACACTGTTCTTCCTGTAGGATCTGATTGGTGGCCACCCTACTATCTTTGCCCTGCAATCCCAATAATAAGCACATTCAATCCATTAACTCAAAACTCAGATCCAAACAACACAACAAAAGTTCTTAACAAACCAATTCCAACCTATTCTTCTATTTCTTCATGTTTTAAATACAAAAGAACTATAACAATTTCATACTTATCACAGAAAGATTAGCAGAAACGGCAGATTCAGAGTTATGAAAAAAAAGGAGCATGAGCATGATTCTTGAAAGGTAATTTGGTTAACATACTTGGGTGGAGGGGCTGAAACAGTCTCCACGTGTTGTTGGTGATGTGAGGCCTTGGAAATGGAAACAGAGTCTTGAGAAGTTTCACGCACTTGCCTTTTGTTGTTTCTGATAACAACATGTGTATGCAGGTTCTTGTCTTCCTTTTCCTCTGTCCCTGGCAACCCTAATCTAAGTTCCGTTGCCTTGAGGTTCAGATCACTCTCAAATACCACTCTGCTTTCCATCTTTCTCTGTGATCACAATTTCCCACCACCAAAATATATTCCAAATCTTAATACTCTTTGCAAGTTGCAGCCTTCAGAGTTGCAGTGCCAGTATGTAAATGTAAGAAAGTTGAAATTGGAAGCCTATTTTATAGCAAAGTTGGAATAAAGGATGTGTGGTCGTGGGGGTGCATTGTTTTTTTCTAAAGAAAAAGACTAGTACCGAATTTTTATATATCTTTTTTAACTAATCTAATTTTTAAACGAGAAAAAAAAATTAATAGGTTTTTTCTTTCACGATTATCAAAAGAAAATCAAATTTGTTGTTAAGAAATAAAAAGAAAAATTAAGATTAGACTCAATGAGATGTAAAAAAACGTTATACAACTTAGAAAATGTGTTTTTCTTTTTCTTTTTCAACATAACGTGTCGGTAGCAGTCACAGAGGCTTTAAAGGAACATGTCCCCCTAGTTGGAGGACAAACGTGGGACACACTCACCCACCCTTTGGTCGGGTTGGGAGTGGATGGACGGTTGCGATGTGTTCGGGGGACAAATCGGAATAAGGAGCGTTGATTTGAAGGAAGCAGCGCATGTGAATGGAGGGACCTTTGTGAGGGTTGGTCATCGTGCGGTAAGAACCACTCATGTGGGGCTGCTAATAGTCTGCTATATCCCTAAAATAATATATATAAAACATAAATCCCTATTTTAATTTTAAAATTAAAAAATCGACTTAGTTTCAAATGTGTGTATATAGATGCTAGGATTTTTAGCTTTTGGGTTTATAACATAATATCAAAATAATAAATATAATTATAAAATATTTTCACAAAATTTAAGATAATATAATAGTAGATGACAAAATTAAGGCCTATTACTACAGTCTGGAGGGTTAAAATTTGTAGCTACAAATATTAAGTTTTTATGAGAAATCTAAACACTTTGCTTAGGAAAAAAATGTGAAATCATAGTTTATATATATATATATATATATATATATATATATATATATATATATATATATATATATATATATATATATTTTTATATATTTTTTATATATATTTATTTATTTTTTTTTAATTTT
>Ga0214545_1001036_pt1 | contig 49798 bp, 20 predicted proteins | sample CNSS4metaG_FD_160064 | JGI IMG/M metagenome (GOLD analysis project Ga0214545, IMG submission 160064) | Root nodule microbial communities from cowpea collected in UCLA plant growth center, Los Angeles, California, USA - CNSS4 | ecosystem: Host-associated > Plants > Roots > Nodule | place: USA... | reverse complement strand
TTCTTCCCTTAAACTCCTTATTTATCTGCACTTGCATTTAAAGTAACTATTACTTTAAGTTAATTAATTAAATTTTGAGAAAAATTTTAAAACCTGTCAAGATTTTTAAAAATCCAATTCACCCCCCCTCTTGATTTTTGACCATTGTTTAGTCATTCCGCTGCGCGATACCAACAGTAAGGATTCAAGTAAGGATTGCATCCTGAAACTCTAAAGAGTTAGTTAGTCTCACGTAGAGTCGACTGACTCAAGTGGTGAGAGTAGCAGGAGGCCCTAGTCTTTGGCAGGATAATGGCCTTAGATGTTTGAAGGCTAACCTTGTGCATGGTAGGGTGAAACACATTGGCAATGGCTCTGCAGAGCAGTAGAGGCCACCACAAGTGCAAGCATCCGGTGAATCCGACCTATTATATGTATCCGGATAAATTGAGTCTTAGAGTCTTGTTGTTTTCTATCACATACTTTGTTGATTGATGTGTTCTTGACTTTCAAATTGCATGCTTAATTGTATGATAAAAACCTTTTACTCAAGCTTACCCTTTTTGCTTGTGTCTGTATTCTTGTGTGGTTTTTCCTTTTTGTAATGATTACCAATTCCTTGGTGTGAGCAGATATGGGAACCCTTGGTGATCGCAGTGATGATGGAGATGATGTTGTAGCGTAGTTGTCATGAATTGATGTTGAGCTCACTATTGAGCTCATGTTTGGAGGACCTTTGTTATATTGTAATCCCTTGCTTATGAGCAAGCTTGTGGGCATCTGTTGAACCTTTTATGTTTTGTTTCTGGCATTGTGTAGTGCCTTTCTCTCCTTTGGTATATTTGGATGACTGTAAAATCCTTTATACGTTAAACCTCGTGCTCTTTAGATATTATAAAATATGCGATGTTTTATTTAATTAGATTTATCTATTAAATGGGATGTCACAATTAATTTTTTAATATTTTTATTTGTTGTTTATTTTTATCATGTAGATTACTATTTTGATATTTTCTAATATATTTTATCTAATTTTTTTTTCTAACTCATTATCAATCATATTGTAATATTTTCACTATAATTGTATAATTAACTTTTATTTACTACAATATAAAAATTTAATGTTATTGTCATGAATTTTTTTTATCATCATCACACATATATTGGAGTTCAAAAGATCCAAGATCTATGTCAAAATTTTATTATTATGCTTATTATTTGTTCTTTGCGTCATTTTGATCAAGTGATGTATTATAACTTTTATTAGTGTATAAAAAATATATTGATTAGAATTTAAGAAATTGAAGTAAACAAACATTTAAATATATTTTAATTTGAATTTTTTTTTCTTTTGTATTTTTTTAAAAATATTTTTAAATTTTATCAATTAGGTTTCATTAATGTTTGTAAATTTAATAAATGTTTTGGTTCTAATGAAATTTTATTTGGTATTTTAATCTAAAATATAAACAATTATAATTTATTTCAAAGTATTTGATATTGAAGAAACAACCATCCTCTTAAATATTTGATAATATTATGATTTTTTATCGTAAATTTTTATTATTTTATAAAAATTAATATTGAAGTAGTAAGAAAACGGGTACAAGTATGGGTACTAGATTATACTTGTTACGTAGTGGGTATGGGGATGGGACATAAGTTTGATACCTGTTGGGTTTGGGTATGGGGATGGGGATGAATTTTTTTTATGGGGATGGGTATAGGATAGTGAAACCTATCCCGCCTCGCCCCATTGCCATCCCTAGTTAAGACTGCTTTTCTAAATGGTGATTTAGAGGAGGAAATCTATATGGCTAAACCTGAGGGGTGTGTTGTCTCTGGTCAAGAAATAAGGTATGCAAGCTTTTAAAATCCTTATATGGGTTAAAACAAGCACCTAAAAAGTGGCATGAAAAACTAGATAGTGTCTTACTATGTGATGGTTTCTTACCAAATGATGTTGATAAATGTGTGTATTCTAAATCTGAAAATGGTGAATGTATCATTATATGTTTGTATGTGGATGACATGTTAATATTTGGTACATGCATTGATATAGTTTCTAGAACTAAATTGTTTCTAGGATTTAATTTTGAAATGAAAGACATGTGTGAAGCTAATGTGATTTTAGGTGTTAGAATCATAAGGAAGGAAGATAGTATATTACTATCCTAAGATCAGCACATTGAGAAACTTCTTAGGAAGTTTGGATATTATGAGTTCAAACCAATGAGTACCCCGTATGATGCTAACTCTAAATTGATGAAAAATAGAGGAGAATCTATTTCTCAACCTAGTATGCCCAGATAATTGGGAGCTTACTATACTTAATAAGCTTTTCAAGACCTGATATTGCTTATGCAATAGGTAGACTGAGTGGGTACTCTCAATGTCCTAATCAGGAACATTGGGATGCACTTGCAAAACTTATGAGATACTTACGAGGTTCAATGGATTATGCCATTGAATATAGTGAATTTTCCACTGTACTAGAAGGGATTGATGTTAACTAGATCTCTGATTCATGAGACAAAATTCACTAGTGGTTATGTATTCACACTTGGGGGTGGTGCGATTACATGGAGATCAGTCAAGCAAACAATTATTGCAAGATCAATAATGGAATCTGAATTTGTTGCTCTCGAAATGGCTAGTAGTGAGGCTGAGTGGTTGAAAAACTTCTTAGCAAACATTCCTCTAGGAATGAAACCAACCTCATATGTGTCAATACATTGTGATTGCCAATCGGCAATAACTATAGCTAAAAACAAGAACTACAATGGAAAGAACAGACATATACAATTGAGACATAATTTGGTTAAGCAGTTGCTAAAGAGTGAAATTATTTCCATTGATTATGTGAGGGTCGGAACAAAATCTAGTAGATCCTCTGACTAAACCCTTGGGAAGAAACATGATATTAGAAACATTGTGGGGGTGTATTATGATTGATAAACCGCTAACATACATCAAGTGTCCTTGGTTCTTATAGCTTGCTACACCAACTACACTTTGTGTTAAGTTTCTCAATCTAAGAATATAGCTTGTTATACCAGCTCTGATGCATTACATCTTATTTGAGACCCAAGATTTTCTTTCTTTCTTTCTGTCTCTTATATTTTTCAGTATGTGGGGGATTGTTATAAATATATATTTATAAGTGTATTGCAAAAAATATTAACATTGTAGTTGTTGCAACGTTCGCAAGTTTTCCTCCTTTTTTGGTCTGGTGCATATCGTTGCAACAAACTTTCCTCGACAAGTTGATCCCACTTCCACAAGTCATGGGAGATTTGCTTTCATCACCAGGCTTTAGCTACGGAGCATGGGATTTTTTAAACCCATTCATCACCTATAAATAGGTGCTTAAATCATCTTCTAAAACACAACTTTTCTTATCTCTCTTTTTCTTGTCTTCTTTCTTTTCTCCCTTTTCTTATATCATGGTTATGCATACTCTATTTAAGAGTTATCTTGTTAGTTTCTAAGATCTTCGGAAATTTCGAGAAGTTCCTATTATATCATGAGGGCTTGCACAATATACCGTAGATAAGTCTTTAAGGCCAGTAAATATACACGCCTCGGAAAGTCTTTGAGTCGTGATTTTGTCAATTAATACAACACCTATGAGGTGATTATCTTTGTTTTTTTCTCTTTATTTTTTGTTCTCTTTCTTATCTATTTATGTTTTTTACAAGGATTGTGACAATTTTATTCTTCTCTTTCGATTTATTTGTTATTATTGATAAAAAAAATAATATCTATTTTCTATATTTTGAATTCTAGACTTGCTTTTGAAGAGTACGTATCAATATTAATAATATCAGTATGAAGGGTTAAATAGCACTTTTAGGTGCCACATGTATATAATTTTAATGGAGCATGTGTAATTTAATGGTACATGTGTCAAATAGTAAACGATGTTTTAATATTTTGTTATGTACACATAATTTTTTAGTTCTATAATTTATAACCATGTATAATGATTGTGAGATGTATATAATTTTTCTATTGTCAATAATGCTTTAAAGTTATATTTACAAAATTTACAAATAAAATATATCAATGCAAAAACATTAAAATATACTGAAGTAAAAGAAGAAAATAGAAAAGAAACTGGTGTGAAGAGACTTTCATATGAAATGAGAAGCAACTTTTTTATTGAGATCTTCCTTGTGCGTCAATATAATAATATAATAAACACGATTACCACACGAATTGATATCGACTTTCTTTAATATTGTAGCCAGAATCTATAAAATTGACTCTTTCTTTAAATTATATAAAATTGCAATAAAACTATATGTAAGGTCTTGAAATTGCAGATAACTATCATAAAAATCTCTCTTTAAGCACATGGAATAAGGTTTTTCAAATCAACCAAAAATAGTTAATGTAATATTTTCAAAACATCTAATTCAACAGAAGAAAAATAAAGAATATAAAGAGAAATGTAACAAGATCACAAAGGATGTCAATGCAATTTACTATTGTAGGATAGAGACTATCTTATCAACATATTTACACAAAATTGTGGTAATTTATACATAGAAACTCCAACAACACACACATGATGTTATACAAAATTTATATACAGTTATGTACAAATTTGAGTACACGATGAAGCATTCAACCAATTACACCATATTTACATGAACGAATAGCAAGTTCCAAAGTCACACTTGAATACACCTCTAAATTCAGTCATAATTTTTGGACTCTCAGAAGGAAGAGAGAAGAACAGCAGCAGTTGCACATCATTCTCAGTGCCAAAGCATCACATTCACAACTACTTCACTCTTCACCATATCTCCTCCTCTTCTTATATTTCAATTAAAATGTTAACCAATCATATTCTGACATAACATCAAAGCTCTTTTTTTTTTCTTTTTACAATATTTACATTATACAATCATTTATTAGCTATGGACCACCAAAGAGGATTTTTCTCACAATGATGAATGGTTGTGCATCAGGTATTTCTAAGAGAAGAGAGCCACTCTTCCACATATTTTTTGCTCTCTGCAGACAAGGGAGAAAAGGCATAAATGTTTCAACTCTAACCCCACCAGAACAGAAAATCTAAATGCAATGTAATCAACCACAAATATATGAACAAAGTCCAAATTAACATTAACTTCACAAGTCACATCACATATCATACTAGATATAAGTCCAAGAACACTTTCAACTGTATCAAAAAGTCCAATTCATGTCGTCATTGTTAATAGGTTTGTTCATTCCAGCTAATGCCAGATTCATAAATCCAATAGCAAATCTTATTTTCGTTTCAAAGTAAGAAAACTTAGTATGATAACTTGATAAAAAAGTTCAGGTAAAAATCGTTTCATTCCCATATCATGTTTATCTCCTCCTATGGACTTTAAATGTAAATGCAGCAAGATTGATGAATTTTCTGCTTATCTTTATCTTTGTTTATAAAAAATGTGAAGTAACTTCCTCTCACAGAAAAATGTACTAGAAATGGCACTAAATGCAAAATGGTATGCTTCAGAATGGTGAAGTTTAACCAAAAAATATATCTGGCTAATCTTTTTCTTAACTGATACAAAATTCATGATGAACTTCAGCAGCAGCTGGAACCAATTTGACAGAAATCAGTATGACAAGCACAAAGCAAACAAAAATTATAGACAACCAACATTTTGTAGAGCTTTTACATTTTCAACTAATGTTTATTTGTTCAATCCAAATCCATGTATTCAAATGCTAAAGTGCTAATGATTCATTAACCAAAACAGAACAGAGAAAACCAAATCAAAAACAGCACAAATGTGATTCAGAAAGATGTGTTAATAAAAAAAACTCACCGTCTGAATAACTATCTGGAAATTTCCCAACACCGCTCAGCAAATTACTTTTTGGATCCTCCACTATTCTTCCATAGTCTCGTCCATAACAGGGAACCAGTACAGCAAAACTGTTATCTGCTTCATCATCACTTGGGAAACCAGGTCCATGAGGCTCTAACCAGCCAATTGACCAGTCAGAATCATTAGACTCAGAACCAGAAACACATCCACCATCAGATGGAACCAGAACAACATCATATTCCCTGTCCACTTTCCTCTCTTCCCTACTGTGCCATTTGCGCTTCACCTTTCTCGATGAGGACCCCATATTCGTCTGAACCAAAGGAAACCTCAAAACATCTGATTCCCACAGATTCGAATCAGCAGAAGAATTTATAGAAGATCCATTTGAGATTCTTGGCTCTTCATGCTTCCCACTCCACAACCACCAGGACAGGTTAGTAAAAGCCACAGACATTAACACGATTGTGTCGATTTCTTGCAGCAAAAACTCTTTCTGAGCAAATGAACACAACCTCTTCTTGAACTCTGGTTAGGGAATCCTATTAAGAACTCAGTTAGCAACCATCTAAATTGAAGTGAAAACAATTTTCACATCAGAAAATTAGGAAATCTAATGACTACAGAAGCACAAACAAAAACAACAGCTAATAAAAAACCGAGTTGTTTAAACAATCATACTCAGAAAATGATTGGTGACACTTGAATTTAAAACGCAAGAAGCCAGAAGAGCTGAATTTTCTAGCTGCGTTTTTCACATGTTTTCCACCTCGGAAAGAATGACTAACAAGTCATAACAAAGGGCAATTCAAATCATTAACAACCATTTGTTACTAGTTATAACAAAAGGCAATAGCCGCAAACATTGTACATACACCAAAAACCAAAACCAAAACATTAATAGTACTCCAAAGTACATTGAACAAAGACACCCATTTTTTCTCAACAAGAATCGAGAGGAATAAACTCATCTTGACACATAATCCAAATAATGACAGATTCAAAACAGCAATCAAACTATTCACAGCAAGAACAAAAAATAGTAAACCTCAAAATAGCCACACAAACAAAATCCCAACGTGGCCACCATCAAGGTAACCGAACCCATTTTTCACCCCAAAACAATTACACATGTAAACATTTCAACAAACACAAAAAAACGTGTCTTTACTCGAAAATCAGATAAAAGAGGTTGAAAAACAAACAACCCACAAGCTGAAACGACAAAAGCACGAACTTTTGCCAAAGATTCAATCATTCAGAGTATCCACAACCCGCTATTTAAGGAAAGGAAAAAAAAAAAAAAGTGAAAACAAGGAAGAGAGAAACGCTATTAATCAATCAGTGTATACCTCAAAAAGGTTAAATCCTCAGAAAGTAAAATCTGTTATGCAAAAAATGTTATGGGAAACGAAGCTTTCACGAATAACATAAGGCTTTTAAGGGAAAAAGGGTACACAGATAGATTGACAGAGAAGAATGAGAAGAAAAACCAGTCGCAATTGCTATACAGTTTCCAGATACCGTTGGATGATTCCAAATCATACGTGGCGCATTGAAAACCGTTGGATCTGTCCAACCTGTTCCAGTAATAATTCACTTGGCACAATACACATTACTATCAAGTAAAAGAGCGCCACGTGGGCGATGAAGAGAAGAACACGACAAAGAAAGTATTATCCGCTGTAGCCAGTTCCATGATAAAGTAGATGTTGAGTACACGTGGCTAGTGCGGGTAGGTGCGTGGCGTGGAGGAAAAGGTGGCGGTCAAAGATGTGGTTGTGGTTGGCGCTGAGATGAGAAAGTAAAATTGGTGTAGCCAACAAGATTTGGTTTTGAATTTGCGTGGATGTGTGGTTCAAGGAACATTACTTAGAAGAAATTAATAAAATAAAATAAAATAAAATATTTACCCATTTACACTTTTGTTTATGCTCCATCATTAGAGTTTAAATCTTATGGTATTCTATCTCTGTTATTTTATTATTGTTGTAATGAAAAGAAAAAAATGGTTAAACTGGTTCATTAAACATTTTTTTATTCTTATTTTAATCGTTTTTAATTTCCACTCGCGATTTTTGATTCTATTTCTATGATAACGTTTTCTCTTGTTAAGATATTTGTACATTTAGAATTTGAATTCATAATTTGTAATTAAGTTGTAATAATTGCGTCGGTCAATATTCATATTTTATGTTCAACTCTGCTTACATATTTATAATCTTTACAATATATATTTACTTTTTAATAAATTAAAATAAAAGTAAGTTTAAGATAATACAATTAGCAGTTGAACAATTGTACTACATAATATTAGAAGATGTTTATTTTATTTTTTTCGCAATACACCTTTTTTTCTAAAAATAGATATTCACTATTTATGAAACTAGATTCAGTTTGAATTGAGAATTCATTCTCCACAAAACCGAATTTCAAAACTGAATAAAGAATTTCCACATTCAAAATTTGGGTCACATTTTGGTTTTAGGTAGTCAAATTCCATTCACAGTTTTTCAATTTATTTTTGAAATATGGAAAAAGAGGGAAGATAGGAGAAAAAATAATTGAAATTAAGATAAATAATTAAAAAAAAATAATCTAAATACATTATATAAAAAATTCAGTATAAATTTTGTTTTAAAAATGCAATGGGAAATATAAAATGAGTAAAATTATAAAGTAGAATTTTGACATTTTTATTTCCATTTTGTGTGTTTAATAATGAAATTAAAAAAATTAAATATTTATAAACATAATAAATACCAAAAAATGTAATGAATAGAAATTATTTATTTTTATTATTGTGAACTAAATTAGTTAACAATTTTATTACGATGAATCAACACTTTTAACTTAAAATATGGTATAAAATAAAGTGATACAATTATGATTAAAGATTATTTTAAAATTTGAAAATTAATATTAATTTAGTGTTGTGTAATAAGGTTAGGATGACAAATACGCTATAAGTTTTATTTGAATTTTTCTTATTGAATTATTTAAAATCGTTCCTATTAGTATATATCCTTCTTGTTTCCAATAACATAATTTAAAACATTTATCTTTTTAATTTATTTTCATATATGTTATTATTCTCATACTTAATCTATTTGAGTTAATTAGGTAACATTAAAAAATTATTTTCACATTTCTCTTTAGTATTTTGTTTCATTTAATTTAGAAAATTATTCTTTTTTTTTCTTTTGATACATAAATATTTATTCTCTCTCAACTTGTTCAATATCATATACTTCACTCATATTTTCATGATATTTTCCCTTGTATCATAAATTTGATTATACGACGTTTTCTTATGCATGATTTTGCTTAGATGATATATTGCATTTTAAGAAACACAAATCTTTATTTTACTTAATTAAATATTTTAATGTTTAGAGTATACATTTGATTATTTCTATTTATTTAAAAAAATTATTTATTGTTTTGTTCACATAAGAAAATATGTGATTATCTACCGAGTTTACTAAAATCTCCAAGCTATGTTTCCTCTCATCATAACCTTCATTACATATATTATTTTCTTATTGAGATTTTGTTTTAATTAAATATCTCAGAAAATATAATCTACAATTTCATTGAATTATGTTTTAGATCAATTTTATTTTTTAAATGTTTTATTTTATATTTATGTTACGGATAAGAACGTATTTAGTTCCTATACTTTAATACGAAATTGAAATTCGTCGAAATTTTGATATATTTTAGTCTTTAAATCTAAAAAATAAATGGATATATTATGTGTCTGAAAAAAGAGTGTGTATGTAAACGATATCTCAATACTCAAGTCAAGAGTGTGCATCAACGAGAATAATAAATACATGATTATTTATCTTATAAATTGAACTATTTAGAATAAATTTGTGGATCTTTAAGTGACTAGACTAGACAATATAGATAATCACCTTGATTAATTTTCTTAATATCTTTATAAACCTTAACTAAACACAATTCGACCTTACTTTCGCAAACTATTGATCGAATATTATGATGCCGGCCAAAGAGATCTCAGTTGTTTAAACGTAACCCAAGCTGGAATCAAGTACTCAATATGGCTTGAGCTAATATTAAGATTATAGACCGAAATAGTCCCAGAGTACCATGCATAATACACTTACACAATAAAAATAATATTTATTTAATTTAAATAATTTTATTTTACTATTTATTTTATTGTTCGAAAGTCCAATATTAAACTTATACTCAACACTTTCAATTATATATTCTAATGTGTTTTTTAATTCTTTACTAAAAATGATTGCTAAGAAAAAAAAAAGTAGTGTGGAATTCGGTTACAGAAAACTAAATTTCAATCAACCTACTATGTCAGAAATCACTGTACAAAACTTAGAATTCGATCTTCGATACCCAAATTGTGAACGTAAACATATATTTATACCTCTCTTTGTAAATAGTATATTGCTTTTGATTCGGTATGCATCAGTGTAAGATCCACTTTTTTAATCTTATGTTAAAGGACCTGACCTTAACTTTTGGACCTAAGGGTTAGTCCATAAAGTGTTCAAAACTCCTAAACCAGCCCTAACCCTTTTATTTTCTACTCTTTTTGCAAAAACAACCCCCTTGCTCACTTCCTTGTTTCCCTCAACAAAACTCTGTTAGGGTTGGTATCTCAAACGTGTCCAAGTTAAGCTCAACTCCACTTTCATCTCACGTAAGTGTTTCTCAACCGTACATTTCTCTCTTTTAGCTCTGTGGTCATGATTCTAACTAGGGTTCACCTTGGTAACCCATTTTGAATTTGTCCCCCTATTTTTCCAGTTATTAAATATGCTCCTAGAGTTGTTGTGTTCGTGGACTTAGGTGCTAGAGTCTTTTGACTAGCTTTTTCCAGGTAAGGGAAGCTAGAGTTTCGAATTCTTATGTTCTTCTGTCTATTTTTGGTCTGTTTTATGTTCTTGGTGCTTGAATGATATTATTGATCGGGTGAAAATGGCTTACTTGTTTTCTTGGATGTTGCTTTGTGTTGTGCTTCTGCCCTGTACGCGTGAATAGTGGCAAGAACTAATATGCTCGCCCAAGAGAGCTCGTCTCGCCTAGACGAGAATAGCAGGAACTCACCTTGGTTCTGCTCGAGCATCTCGCTCAGGCAGAAAGCCTTTGTTTTGAGCAACAAACCATCTCGCTCAAGCAAGAGTGCCTCGCCTAAGTGAGAACTCATGGGGAACCTTGTGTTTTCTGCTTGAAATGTAGCCCAGGCGAGGGACTTTTGTTTTGAGCAAAGAGTGATCTTGCTCAGGCGAGAGGGTCTCGCCCAAACGAGAGCTCGTAGAGTGCTATTGTAACGCGCTCGCCCAGGCGAGGGAGCCTAGCTTAAGCGAGACAGTCCTTGTCGCTTGGGCGAAGGCTTCTAGCCTAAGCAAGGACAATACATGTTTTGTGTTTTACTTTCCCAATTTAGTTGTGGCTGGTTGTTTACCTTGAAAATGCATGAAGTATGTTAATATGCATGTAATGTATGATTTTGGTGCCACGAATATTGTATGAGATTAAATGGGGGATAAGATGTTGCTATGTTGAACATGAAATGAAAAGTGTGAATTTTGTTGGATGGTTAGTTATGTATATTGGCATGAGATTGGTATGATTGATAATTTTATGCTGGTTGGTGAGACATGATCTTGGTGTGGTTTAAGATGTAATTCCATGAATCTCTAGGTGAGATCTTATGGTGGTGCCTCATTGGTCAGGACATAATTTCACGATGGTTTCGTGGTGGTGCCTCATTGGTCAGAACGTAATTCCACGATGGTTTCGTGGTGGTGCCTCATTGGTCAGGATGTAATTCCACGATGGTTTCGTGGTGGTGCCTCATGGTCAAGATGTAATTCCATGACCCTTGTCAGTGGGAGCTCATGGTGTGTCATGGTTAGGACGTAATTCCATGGAGATTTCGTGGTGGTGCCTCGTTATATAATTTAGTGAGGATTCAAGTAAGGATTGCATCCTGACACTCTAAAGAGCCCGTTAGTTTCACGTAAAGCGTATTGACTCAAGTGGTGAGAGTAGCAGGAGGCCCTAGTCTTTGGCAGGATAATGGCCTTAGATGTTTGAAGGCTAACCTTGTGCGTGGTAGGGTGAAACCCATTGGCAATGGCTCTGCAGAGTAGTAGAGGCCACCACAAGTGCAAGCATCTAGTGAATCAGACTGATTATATGTATCCGGGTAATTGTGTCTTTGAGTCTTAGTGTATTGTTTGTCGATCATTATATGCTTGGTGGATTTATGTATGTTTGACTTTAAATTGTATGTTCAGTTGCATGATAAAAAACTTTTTACTCCAGCTTACCCTTTCTGTTTGTTTGTATGTTCTATGTGTGGTTTTTTTTTCTCCTTTTGCGATGATCATCAATTTATTGGTGTGAGCAGATGTGGGAACTCATCGTAATCGTCAGGGTGATGGAGATTCTGCTGCGTAGTTATTCTTGGGTTGGATTCCCTGCTCTGAGTGTTCTTTAAGGCTGAGGCCAATGTACTACCTTGTATTTTAAGTACTGATCAACTTTTGCCTTGTTTAGTTAATAGTATCATCGTGTGCCTTTATCTAAGTATTTGAGATTTATTGTAAGGAATGATATTTATACTCCAATGTTGCCCTTTATAATACTTTGTATGATGTTTAATTTAATTATGTTATTATTTAAATGGGACGTTACAATCGGTATACATCGATTTAATCTTTATTAATATAAATTATTTTTTTAAATTTTATACTTATTTTTTCTAATTTTTTTTAAATATGCTTTTTCAATTTAATAATATTTTATTTTAATTATAGTTAAAATAATTAATTTTCTTTTAATAAAATTGGATATACACGAAAGCGAATGCATTTCCATTAATATAAACAAGATGAGGAGAGTGTATTTTCATATATTTTTAATAAAAGGTTTATTGGAAAAAAAAATCAATAATAAGTACCTGAAAAACTATTTAAATCCTATGGGTTACAATTAAAATAAAAAGATATTTTGAATTGCCAATCGGTGAAAACAGAGAGAAAGGGACTATGGTCGTGATCTGTCTTATATTTCTTTTATAAATAAAAATATAATTTTATTATTATTCTATTTTTTGTATTATAATCTTAATATATTATGAAAATTAAAATCGAAAAAAAAAACTTAATAAATATATTTTTCATATTTCAACTATATTGCGAAGTTGAAATTATGAAAGTAATATAGGGTGTCAGTTTGGTTTTAGAGAATTGATTACGAGTGAATCAATTCTTCAATGTAAAAGCAAAAATTATTTATTTTTCATTTGACATCAATTTTTTATCTTTTAATTAATTTTGGAAATCAAATATATATTCATTATACGTTAGAAAATCAATTCTACATCAATTCAATGCAAAATCAAACACACAGTTAAATTTTTCTAGTGTTAAACTTTGTCTAATGTAACAATACCCATTTTGTAGACATGACAACCTTCTTCCTCCTCACCATTTTTACTAGAGTCCTCAAAATGGGTTGGAACCCGCGAGCTAACTCGGTTCACTATGGGTTCGGATTGGGTTGGATTGAAATTTTTTTACAAATTTCAATACGAGTTGATTTTTGACCCGACTCATCTAGAACCCGACTCACCCGGATTGAACCTGTGGTGAGCCGCCCACAGATAAAAGGGTCACACAAGTATTTTTTATTAAGTTGAGTTTTACATTTGGGTCATGTTAGGTTGTTTTTTTTAGTCAACACATAAATAATTTGTATTTTTTTATTTTGGTTTGTATTTGGATTGTATTAAAGTTTATTTATATTTTAACTAGAATTATAATTTAGTTTTGACTGAACAAAAAATGTATTTTTTTTAATTAAGTGAACCTGTGAGTCAATCTGTTTAATCTCCAAACCCGTAGTGGGCCGAACCAGATTCGAATTTTTTTAACTCATTAAAATATGAACCGGATTAGGTTGACTCACTAAATCATCAACCCATGCTAAATCAAGCCGAAACTAATCAAATTATCCGTTTTGACAGGTCTGATTTTACACTCTTCCTGATTCGTAACTACTCTTCAATGAGGTTCGGCTTCAATTCCCATTTCGTTTATCTTCTTCATTCTGATCAGAGTTTCCTTTTAATCATTAGTTTTCCGAATAGTGGAGGAACGCATCGTATAAGAGAGAGATTAGAGACTATGTTGACCGTTTCTTCTTCTGGAGATGGAAATGGAGGAAACCTTGGTTTCATTTTGAAGAAGATGAAGCAGCAGCAAGGCCCTGCATGTTTTCTAAAAAATTATTACATTTGAAAAATATTAAAAAAAAAAAACATGTGAACAACGTGTTAACAGTATACATGTATGTCACCGTGGAACGTTATTTATCACGTCTAACAAAATTTAACATAATTTGAATAAAGGAAACTAAATCTATTATTTTTTAAAAGAAACGATCAAACATAATCAAAATTTCGAACATGACTAATTCAATTTTAAGTTATAGTTGAGAGAATAAAATTATATTTAACTTAAAAAAGTTCTCATTATATATTGTCAAGAGATTATTTCCCAACATTATTTTTCTCACTTTTACATCTCTCATTTTTCGAATCTTTTTCTTCTAGTCTCATTCATGTCAATTTAAAATCTCCTTAGGTCTTTTTTTTTTTTTCTTTTTTTTTTTTTTTCATTTGTTGCATTTTGGTACCTTCAATGTGAACCAATCATTAATATTCTATGTTCTATTTTATGTCTATCAATAGATAATAGGATGATTTATCATAAAAAAAATAAAATTTAAGGTAATATAAAAGAAAAAAAAAAGGTTCAATTTCACTCTGCATTATTTTCTATTCCTTTTTGTTGGTTGTTACTGGTTGAGAAAAGGTCAAAAGAAAAGAGAAAGTGAGATTTGGTCCAAAATCTTTGTCTTTTTGTTTGTGTAGATGCTGCCAAATCAAAACTCCAAAGCCGAACAAACACTTCACTCTTACTATTCCTCAATCCTCAGCCACATCCAATGTGGCAAAAAGCTCAACTTCTTTTATTTATTTTTCAGTACAGAATATTGTTATCCCTTTCTCAAAAGAGAAGGTCCACAAATTTCCAACAATGAAAACAATTGTTATCATTATTATTAGCTTCATGTTTATGAGTTCCTTTCTCAGCCATTCATTACAAAGATGCTTACACATCATGGGCCAACCAAATCACATGTGGCATGTGCAACTTGGTTTATGAATGGACATTCAAATATCATTATCCAACTTTTTGTTGTTGGGTTGGTTTAGTTTGGCCCATAACCAAACATAATAATTAGAAGATGCTTTATTCATTTAAGCCTGCAATTCTCAAACATCATCTTTCACTTCCTCCCACAATCCAACAATCACAATAATTATAATTATAATTATTATTACTATTATTTTATTATAATTAATATAATAATAATAATAAAATACCCTCCTCTTATGTTATACATGTCTTCATAAAAGTTAATTTTGGGTGAGTGAGATATAGTTTTGATGCTACTAAGATTTTCAAAATGTAATATCAGTCTTTTTAAAAACAATATTTGTTTTCCTTCTTTAGAAATTATATGGATCATGCTTTATAAAGGAACAACTATTATCTATATACCACGTGAAAACTAAAGTGGTATATTTTAAAATTTAATAAAGAACCAGAAGAAAGTTTAGAATGATTGAAAATATACTTTAACTATTATTTTTTTCAAAATAGTTTTAATCAATCAAGAATACATTAATTATTTTCAATAATATCTTTATATAGTATTTTAGCTAAATAGCTAAATAAAATTACCTTTTACCCTATAATTTCAAAATTGACATTTTTAACCATCTAATTAAAAAGAGTTCGTTTTAGAGTATCTTTACTCAAACGTCTTCTACCTATCAAAATAAATATCTTAAGTAAAAAAAAATTATTATTATTATTATTATAAATGTAATAAAAAATGAATGGATATAATCATTTTAATCTAATTTGACAAATATTTTTAAGTGTAAGGCATATATCAAGTTGTCATTTGAGTTGTTTATATTTTTTGACATATTCCAATTCAAATGTCAATCTGATATGTGTTTAACAAGTCAAATAAAGTTAATGACGCTGGGTTAAAAATATTATTTTCATTTATTTTTAAAGTTTAGATACCAACATATATGTAACAAAGTTTAGAACAATAACAAATTTTAATTTTATATCCAAATTTAGAAATTAAAAAAATATTTAACCCTTATTTTTTTTATTATATATAACAATAATAATACTAAATTTGTGTACCCTTTCTTCTATTTTCAAATCAATTTGGAATTCAAGAATAAAAAAAAAACAACTAGTTTTGTTTATATTTACTTTATGGAGACATAAAATAAAGTTATTAAATTATAGGATTAAATATGTTTGTAGTCCTTAAACTTGAATACAAACTTTGAATTTGTCTTTATCCTAAACTTCGATATATTTTAGTTTCCAAACTTAAAAATGAATGTATATAGTTCTTTTAACCCAATAACATTAATTTTTTTTTTGTTAAACAATAATCCAAACTCTTATTTAAGCTACAATGTGTCAAATGATTTAAACAACTCAAACGTCAATCTAAAATATTGTTTGTCTGTCAAATTTTTTTTACTGAATTGGTTTAGGAAGATTATACTTTTTTTTTTAAGTTTAAGGATCAACTTATATTAAAGTTTGGAATGAAAAGGAATTTTTATTTCACATTCAAGTTTATCGATTATAAATATATTTAATTCAAAACTAAATTAAATTGAAAAAAAAAGGCTTGGAGTTTGTAAATCGATTAAAATTTGAAGGGAATTTTTTCTAAATAGATATAGCCAATGTTAAACATAGTCACGCAATGTTTAAAGGAAATTAAAAGTTAGACTGCGTGTTTCAACTTAAAATTCAAATACATCTGAAGTGAAGTGGATCAAATAAAGATTATTGCTTTATGCACCCATCAATTTCTAATTGCACCCTTACTAAAACAGGAAAAGTCTAAAACACCTTTTACCATTGCACCACACGTTGTCACCAGTCCCGGCCATGGCTTCCACCATCATTTTGAAATTTGATTGTGTGGTGCACAAAGAAATCGATGGGGTGCATGAAGTAAAAGCCTCCAATAAACTATCTATTGCGCATAATGAACCCATAGTTCAATTTAATTTACATATTTTAGACATTTATTAATAAAATATTTAATTTATAAAATAATAATAATTTTATGATGATAATTATTTATAATTTTTTATGTTGACAATTTTAATATATATAATTTTAATTATTTATATAATAATAATTATATATATTAAATATTATATTTTATTATTTTTAAAATAAATATATCGACATATTAAATATATGTATATCCTATGCAAATATTGTATTAGACGTGACAAATGGTCTGTCCAACTCAAAAAAACAACTGCCAAGTATGTAGTTCATCTGTTTAGCCTAAGCATCGTAAAAAAACAAGCCTATTTGATCAACAGTTGTATATTAGTCACGTATTTATATTTTTAAAAAATAAATATATATAATTACTATGGTTGTAAAACTTAGTCTCAAATGTTATGATCTTCGGACAGATCTTAACATGAACGGGTTACCTATCAAATAACATGTCCAATCATTTTTATTTAGGCGTGGTTTACCATAATCACTGAATTATACCCTTGAAGCAAAGAAAAATATTTGTAAAAAGTTATTTATGGATAAAATATGTTTAGTTTAGTTCTCCTTAAATTGATCAATTATGAAAAAGTTCAAAAAAAAAAATGATAATATTTGTCTGTACAACCATTTACTTTTCTGCCTACTTCAAACGGTACGAGTTTTAAAGTAATTTAGTCATTTAACTTTTTTTCTTCCTTTTAATTAAAAGATATAATTATTGATTTAGTAGTTTAATTTTTTTAAATTCAATTTGTTTTTCATATTTGTTCAATTTAATATTCCAATTATTTAAAAGGATTCAATTTGGTCATTTCTGTTAAATTGGAAATAACAATGTGTCCATACAGAACACATGTCAAGCCGTAAAATTTTTAATTTTTTTTTAATTTATAATTTTTTTAAAAAAATTATAAACGATCACGTGTCAGATTACCGTCGTGCTACGTGGTAACTTACAATCATGCCACATGATAGTGGTAATAGTTGTTTTCAATTTAGTCTTCTACTTAAATTTTTTGTCCAATTTAGTATCTCAATTCTTTAAAACGATCAAATTTTGTTCTTTCCGATTTGAAACCAAATTAATAACTAAGTTTAATTATAACTTATATATACATATTAAAATAATTATTTTGAATTTATACATCAAATCACTACACCTAAACATTCAAATTATTTTATTTCTTACAAGTGTATAAAATTTAAGGTGTAAAAAGTTACAAAGGTAAAAAATAAAATAATTTAAGTATTTAGGTGGAATGATTTGATGTATATATTAAAAAGTTACAAAATTTAAATATTTAGGTAAAATGATTTGATGTATATATTAAAAAGTTACAAGTGTACAAAATTTAAGGTGTAAAAAGTTACAAAGCTAAAAAATAAAATAATTTAAGTATTTAGATGAAATGATTTGATGTATATATTAAAAAAAGTTATTGTAACATGTATGTAAAAGTTTAATTAAGCTTATTTACTAATTTGATCTTAAATTAAAAAAGACAAAATTGAATTGTTTTAAAGAATTTGGATACTAAATTGAACCAAAAATTTAAATAAAAGACTAAATTGAAAATAATTATTACCATTGCCACATGTCATGATTCCACGTGTCATGATTGTAAGCCATGTGACACAATTAGCCGTTTATAAATTTGTACAAAAAAAAAATTAAAAAAAAAAAATTCACATCTTGACACATATCCTGTACAAACACAATGTTAATTTCAACTTAACAGAAAGAACCAAATTAAATCCTTTTAGATAATTGGGTACTAAATTGAACAAACCAAAAGTATAAGAACCAAATTAAATTTAACAAAAAAAAATTGAGATACCAAATAAATAATTATACCCTATTAAAATGAAGGATATTGGAATTAGTCATTAATCCATCACATTTCATAAGCACACACCAACATTAACTTTCTTACTCACAAGCATTTACGTTTAAAATGTTTAAGGAAATTGCAAGGACCAAATTACTTATTTAATCTTTCGCAATTAACTAGCATTTGATTAAATTCTATGTTCAAAATCATTAGTAAAATATATTCGTGAGGATTTATTTGAAAATTCTATGCAACGCTATACATAGTGGCATACATAGAAAAGAAATTAAACCTTGACAACTGATTGTGAAGATTAACGAGGGAAACAATTGTTCCCGCTGAACAACTCAACTAATGATCTTTGATATACAAAGTGATTTCACTCCAATGCTATACGACGAGCACCAGCACAGAATTCTTTGACAAACCATGTCTGATAAGCCACAAAAAAAAAAGCCAAAATAATATATTTGTCTGCTGAAGGCAAACGAAAGTTAATGATTGATACAACAGATACACCATAAGAATATGGTGATTGCATGCACCTTAGATTATGGTCTTCTAATAACGTCCACTGTTCTCTTTCTCCAGGGTTCCCTTTTGTTTCAGTGGACTTCTACCTTCACTTACTTCAGACTCCTTGTTGAAACATTCATCTGCCTTGCTACTACCATTCACGTCTCCCAGTGGAAGACCACCACCATTTGATGATACCTGTTTTCGCATAGCTCGTGGTATTCTCAAAGGTATATCTGTCTCAGTTACATTTTTCTCAACCTTTGGGGCTGCCGGAACATTTTCAGGTCTAGAAGAGAGCACTTTTTGTGGTACGTTCATAGATATGTTCGGTTCACTGATGCTGTTGCTTTCTTTATTGGGGATTTCAGCATTATCTGACTGCGCGGACGGTGGATCTGGAACAACAACTACTGTGGGCACTGTGGACTTTCGCCATTTCTTTCTTTGATTAGCCTTCTGGGCGTTTGATTTGGCCTGCAAAAAAGATCCAGTAAAAGCATAAAATAATAAAACAAGAATGAAGTAATTCATCTGAGTGGCATCCAGTTTACATGTAATGACCATAAAATAAATTTATGACTGACACGCACCAGTGTATTTCCAATATCAGAAAGGGGTTTTCTTGGTCCATGAGTATCAGGGTGGGCATCAGCAGGCCCCTCAACCAGTGCACCCTGAAGCAACTCGGCTCCTTGAGCAGCAAGAAGGCGGTTTTTGTCAGATTCCTCAATGCTGGAATCATTGCCACTCCCTTCAACTTGTGCCTCACTTGAGATTGATGATCTGTTGGCACACTTGGATACTAGGCAACCACAAGAACTCCCACAAGTGCCACCCATAGCTCTGCATTTGCACTTGTTTGTTTTGCAAGATGAAGATTTACTACAAGAGCAGCACATATCTGATGCAGTTTCCCCGGATGCACCTCCATTTCCTTCTGTTGAATTATCTTTCCCATCTTCTGAACTGATATTTGACGGATTGTTTTCCATGCTTACACTGCTTCTAGACTTTCTTTTCTTAAAGTGCAATTTTTTCACAGACTGTACCCATTCATCATCAGTGACATCTTCTGGAACATAATCATCTTCTGTATCTGATATTGATAAATCCATATCCTCTAGTAAAATTGTAGATCGCCGGTTTTCCTAAATGATGACAAAATGATAGTACCATAAAAGAAGTTATTCAAGATGAGAATAAACCATAGTTGGCATTTTAGAGATCTAGCGATATGCAAACACCTACCATCTTGCGCAAGTCATACTTATGCCCTCCGACATTCATGTCATGATACCCCACAGATTCAGAGTATCTCATTGCATTCTGTCATAAGTTTAAATAAATAATAGGGTTAAACAGAGGACCATTGTTTCTTCAATTTAACAAACTGCAGCTTAAAGTTGGAAAGGAGAAAAAAAAAGTTTCATCATTTCTCAAGCTTAATATACTAACCATCAATTTCAACTGATGAATAAGTTCAGACTTCTGCATTTCCAATTGTCTAACTGAACAGCTCAACCTTACTACTTTTTCTTTTAGATCTCTGATTTCCATGTCCTTCTCTCTGCAAGTAACTTCTCTATCTCGCAATAAACACCTGAAATAGAAAAGCAAAGAAAAACATTTAGTCATATCATGAGAAAAGATAACTTGCTACAGATTAACAGATTGCATTTGCGCAGAACATAAATAATTTAACTTTAAATTTTATAGGCAACTTGGTTAACCGTAATGACCAAATTGCAGACAAGCTCTACTACCTAGAGGAAGATGCCAAGTTGAACAAATGATTCATCAAATTCTTGGCTTCAGCCAGGGAACGGACTTGGTTCCAACGTCCCTTGCCACTGAAAACCCGTTCCCGCTCTTCTGCCTCTGACAAGTGAGATGCCATCGAGAGCAATGTTGTAGAAGAAGAAGCGATCATTTTTTCAAGAGCATGTATCCTTGAATTTCTTGCACCCGGAGACATTGATACGACGCCATCACTAAATTTAGCAGTCAAGCGAGAAGATGCTGTCAATTGAATGTTTCCAAAAAAAAAAAATTGTAAAATAGATTAATGCCTCCGGTATTTGCAAAGCTTTTTCACCTTGAATTGTTCATCTTCATCATATCCGCTTCTTCCTTTAATCTAGCAATCTCGTTGGCCATTTTAGCCCTCCTGTAATGAATTGTTTGTGACATGATAATCAGTAAATTGGTTCAACTTTTCCTCCTTTTAAATTCAAATCATATAGACAAAACATAGGTTAGCAAACTTTGCGTACACATTGGAATAAATACAAATATGACTTCATCCAATATCTCTCTAGTCCATGTTTTTAATTTAGAGCTGAGTGAAATTAACATAAAAAGGCAGATATAAAAAGCAGTTTGACTTTTAGAAGAAATCCTTCACCATATTACTCAAACTTAAGCTCATTAGATTTAACTAGTATAACAGCCTACTCAGTCTAAAGGTTTCAGATGAAAAATCAAAGCTTAAAAGTAGAACATACTCTTCCATTTGACGCTCATGTGCTGAACGTACTTCATGCACTCGGACTGTGACTTCAAGTTCATGCTCAATTGCCTGCATCAAAGCCTTCAAATACAAATAAAATGTCATGAGTTTAGCTAAATAAAACACCAAGACATTATTCACCAAAATGGCATGATGGAATTATGATATTAAAAACAACTTATCCTAGATCGCCACCGTACACAAATTAGAAAAAGGGTGGATTGTTTAGAAAAATTGCTTTTAAGGAGAAAAACTATTTCGTCCTTGTGAATCATAAGAATAGTACCTGAATTCCTGGACCATTCCCACCTACAGCACCTGTGTATAAAGAAAGAACTGCCAGTTATTAACAAGTACACAAAATAGAGAAAGCTGCGTGGCACAGTAAATCTCTGAAGTCATACTTTCACGTGAAGAAGTCTTTCGAGATTCCAAGAGTTCTTTTAGCCTTTTTGTAGCCAAGGACGCTTCTTCTGTCTTCCTTTGTAATACCTGTAATGAACTCATGAGTAATGGGAATAACCAGCACAACGAGAACAAGTTATTTGAAAATCTTTTTACCATCTTTTGCCTCTGATTCAATGCTAACAGCTTATGCATCTCGTATTCGTTCCTCCTTCCTTCTTTTTTAAGCTGAAAATGGCAAAAAGGTACATTAATATTAGAATATTCACTAATACCTGATCACTTTCAAATTAGAAAAAAGCGGTCATTCCTTATAAGCAGAAGGTCGCAAATAACCTATATACCTAACAATGTAAACAGAGACAACAGTGTATTATTATTATCGAATGGAAAAACGAATTCCAAAAGTAAATTTTTCCCTCCACACAATTACAGAAGAATGGAGTAATAAAAAGGAATATTTGTTGCTAAAAAAGTTGAAGAAAATTATTCTGTGATGAAATTACCTGGAGAACTTCTTTCTCGCGTGAAGCTTTCCATAATCTAAATTGTTCTGATTCCTGCTTAATCTTATGTTGCAATTGAACCTGAAGAAAATAAAGATTCGGAAATGACTCTAAAGGAAAAGAAAAACAAAGCACAGATTCCTGCTACAAACTGAGTACGAAGTCCCATTAGCAGGTCATTGCACCTTGTGAGATTTAATTCTCTGGATCTCATCCTGCAGTCGTTTAGCTGCCTCATCACTCTTCTGTTTTTGTCTCAACAGTTGAGCCTGAGCTTCTTGTTTCTTCTTCAGCACAGAGACCTGGAAAAACAAAAAATCAGTTCACCTCCCAAAGTGGCCATTCAGAGTTAAGACATCCCAAATAATTGCGGACCTGTGCTTCAAGAGCATTTAACTTTTGGAGATATTCCTCCTTTAACTTTTGAGCTCCGTCATCAGAGGTAGATGAAATATTTGCAAGATTGCACCTTAGTTCCTCAATTTCTTTCTACAAAAAATACAAACGTTGTTATAAAAACAATCATTGAAACACAATATAATTCATGATAGCAGAGACCAAATACCTGCAAAAATTTCTTTTCTTGTTCTAACTCAAGAACTTTCTTTTCATAATGATGCTTAAGAACTGAAGTATCAGCATTATTAAACATCTTCATTTCAGCCTTCAACATAAGAAAAAGAAAAAATATAAAACAATAAGCATAAAAAACATTTAAAATCAATATTAACATGTAATAAAATGCATATATAAAATATTTTGCAACTTTGTCAAATTTGATAGGCTATAAATATTTTCAAAACAAAATATTCAATGTCTCCAAGAAATTTTTACCTCCTTTTGTTCAAGTTTCTTATCCAATTCTTTGAGCTCCCTATCCAACTTTTCTTGAAGAGAAGAGTGTTCTATTTCCTTTGCATGATCTTCCATATCATCTGCAAACAGGTTGCACAAAGTTAAAAAATTATATATTGTTATTTAGGAATAAATATCAATTCACAGTGATAGAAAAAATGCATACAAAAAGATTGGGTGTCAAGAAGTCTAAATGTGGTTGCAAAGTCTAGCTTTGAGAAATCAGACATCATTATCTCATATATTTGATGTACATATCTCAAGCATATGAAATAATATTATTAATTACATCAGTGTCATGGATTAACAAACAAATAAAAGATACACTGTATAATACATAAAAACTACTACCAAGGTTCTACCTGCTATGTCAACTGATTTGTCTTCACAGTCAGAAGAGTACTCATTACCACATGCAAATAAAACATTCTTTGACCGGAATCCACTATCATATGTGTCAACCAAATCGTCAAAAAGTCTAGATTTTGCATGCGAATTTTTCAAACGCTGTAATTCCCCTTCCAGATCTTGGATCTTTGACACATAAGATTTCACCAGGTCATAATCCTAGAAAGAGGTAAGACCATGAGTCAGTTGTGGATTGCTTCATCAGAAAATTGTAATTATGCACTAGCAATGAGTTCAAACCTCGTGTGAATCTGATTCAATTTCATCCCAAGATTTACCATTTCGAATTGATTCTATTTTCATGACCAGTCGGTCTTTTTCAACCTAAATTCAACATATTGGGTTAGACGGAGCAATTTGATCTCAAATAGCACAAAAATGATACTGGAAGCAACTAACAACATTTATCTTTTGACAAAAACACCTAACATTCTATTAGAATTAAGAACATAAAAGGATAGAGGAAGACCTGAGCATCACATGCACGTTGTGCTAAACTCTCACAAGTAACTCGTCGATCTTGAAGCTCCCGCTGTAGTTCTGCATTGCTTGCTTCAAGTAAGGATATTTTGTGTTTGAGAATCTAAGGGAGAAAAGAACAGGAGATCAGAAACCTACACCCGGCAAAAGGAGGGATAACTTCAGAAACTGCCCAAAATTATGATGTACCTGAAGTTCATCAAATGCCCCTCCAGTATCACCTTTGTATAGTAGAAGCTCAGTCTGGAGTTGCTCAATCTGACTTCGCATTCTCTGCATCTGAGCTCCCACTGGATCACGATTAATCTAAAAGAAGAAGATTTGAAATCATCAAACATCTGAGCTACCACATGAACGATTGTCATTGTCACTCCCAATTTAATTTAAGAGACAAAATGAAACAAACATCGAGAACACTAATATAAAGCACTTACGACTGCCTTGTTCTGAATGTTGCGAGCACGGTTTGCATACTTCAGAGTGTTCAATGTCTCTTCAGCATTGGTGTCAGCAGGACTAACACATGCTGCAGCATACCCAAACAAATTTAATGACTCATATGATAATAAATGAAAGTGTAAAATTTTTGAAATCCACCAAGTATTATACCTATCATAACAGTTTTGCTGTTTCCTCCAAGAGAGTCCTGCGTATCATTAGCCAATTCCTCGTCAGGATGATATATGAATTCATGGTATAGAAATCTCAGAAGTAAGCACTAAAACAAAAATCTAGTATTACATTTCAGTAATAATGACTTTTGAAAACAAGTTTCAAGATAGGAGTCACAATACTTCCAAAAAAAAATAAAAGGGATACTTCCTTTCCCAACAATACTTTTAAATAATGAGCATAGAAGTCATCACTCCATCTGTCATGGACTGACATATAGAAAGAACCATACATATCATAGGCAGAGCTGTTCAAAATAAGTATACTAGGCGTAATGCTTTAACAAACACAGTGCAAACCTGTAGTAGTCTTGTTAGTTTACTATCACGATATGGCACATGGCCACCTTCTTTTCGCTTTCTTTCATCTCCCAGTGCACTTATTACATTCCCAAGAGCTAGTAAACCCTTGTTGATATGAATGCCTTGACAATGGAAAAACTAAATGATCATTAAATAGCTTAAAAATTGCATTTATAAAACTCAGTCAGTAGCAGAAATGCATTGCAAGATTTTAAAAATTATACTGTGATGGGCCAAAAATATGAAATACTCTATATTTGTGTAATAATGCTATCCCTAATCTTAACAATATGTTTTACACATACAACAGATTACCTTCTTTCAGACGCATGCCATCGGCACCAGTTCTTTTTGCACGTTCAGAACCAGCAAGGTCTACCAAATGTAGTTTTGCACACAAGACATCATCACCACTCTTTTGCTCCATGGTGATTGTGAATATAGCATGTGATCGACTATACAAATAGCATAAATCACAGTCATCATACTTTAATAAAGCAAGAGTCTACTTCAGTAGAGAGGAGATATGTAAATTTTGATATGCTGTATATTAGAGCGAATTTAATCAATTCACAAATCAAATAATATAAAGTTACTCTCTCCTAAACAACATTGACCCCTTGACCCCACAGACTAAGTATAACAATTTACCTTGACTGACTGTTCATGTTTGTACTCCCAGTGGCGCGTGCCAGTGAACCACGAGAAAGATAAGATGACATTTCTTCTTTAGTCTTTACTTCAGCCTCAGTAACACCAGCCAACGTTATTCCCCCATTCACTGTTTCCCTAATCTGAATGGGAACTCTGCTGGGCGCAGCATACTTCGCAGTAGAAGCCACATCCCCTTTAGATTGATTGGGATCAAGTAAATCAAATACCTCTTCCTTGAATATCTGTAATCAAGTTATACAAGTTCACACTTATCTATGTTTCAAAGTCTGACCACAATTACAGAAAAAAAAAAATCATTAGGATTATTCTTTACCTCGATAAACGATACCCTAATCAAAAACTCTGAGGATTCCTTCATAGTCTGAACCCTCTTGAATATTGTCTCCATCACCTTGGGTATAATACCACCGGCATTTTCTTCTCCGGTGTAATTGGTGCCCATGGTGTATGTCTTTCCAGATCCGGTCTGAGAATAAAAACCTAGTTAAAACAAACTAAATATAACAAAAAAAGCTTCTCAAATAAAAAGGTTCGAATAACCAAAGTCAAAACCATATGAAGAACGTATACCTGTCCATAAGCGAGAACTGTTGCGTTGTAGCCGTGAAAAAGCGCATCTACAAGTGGAGCTACACAATCATTGTAAATTGTGGACGACGGAGATTCCGAACTACCACCATAAACATAGTCATAAGTGAAAGCATGTGACCCAATTTGCACCTACACAGCGTCCAGAAACAACAATTACACATTAAATTCATAAATGCCCGCATATTTCAACAGATTCAAAGGAAACCACTTCTTCTACCTGAGGTTCACCAGGAACAACGGTGATACAATCTGTACAGCCGAGCATAAGCTCCGACGTGATCAGAGGCCGGACGTTGACGGCAACACGTACGCACTGCGGTGCATCGTGGCTTTCCATCTCACACCAATTTGAACCCTAAAACCAAATGAGTGTGAAAAAACTCTGAGAATCGAAGCTGGTGATTCAAAATGGAATTTGGAGTGTGATTTGACTACTTTACCTGATGCGAAGGAGAGAAACAAAGAGAAAGAAGAGGAAGAGAAAGAATAAGGAAAAAAATGAGTGTAAGAGGAAGTAGCAAGCGTTCTAATTTTGAACAGAGAAGAGAGGGTAATGGCTGCAAATTTGAATGTGGATGTGTTGGGTTAGATTAAAACGGATTTGAGAAAACGGCGCTCGGGTCCGAATTCAAACGAGAACCTTAGTCACGCGTGGGTCACGTGCCACTACGAGTGTCAATGAAACTCCAACGGTCAAAATATTAAGCAAACATAGAAACCCCACCCAAAAATGGATAATTATTTAAAGCATACTCCATTAATGCCTCTTGCTCCAATATGCAACACTTTAAAATATGCACACTATTGTTTCTTTTTTACTTTATAATAAATTTATTTAAAATTATTTTTGATTATAATATTTAATATGATTTTGGTTTAATCTATAATGGGCTGTTCTTTTTAATTTTTTATTCCTTAAAGACATTTATTTGAAGACAATTTTAGTTCTAGTATTATTGGAGGTCAACATTTATTTACTAAAATAAAAGACAAAATTGATTATAGTTTATAATTTAGTTCACTGGCATTAATTCGCTAAATTGATTTCGCATTGATCTAATAAATAAGTAATGCAATTTTTATAAATAGGATTCAATATAATATGAATTTTAAAATATTATTTTTTAATCTTTTTTATTTTTTAAAATTATTTATATAATTTATCAATACTATTTTATATCGTCACTTAGTATAATTTTAATTTTTGATTTTCCTATGCTACACTACTAAAATTTTCTATTTGTATGTAATATGTAATCTTAGTATTAATATTAATAATAAGGATAATTTGTAAAAGTTTTGAACTAAAAAAAATACAAGTTATGTATTTAGTATAAATAATATTTACATTTCTTTCAATCACAATGTAAGAAAAATTATTCACCTCTCAATAACTATCTTGAAACTCATTTAAATTATGAATTCCGATAAATAATGTAAAAACAATTATTGACAATATATAAATATTTAAATTTAAATTTTATTAGAACTAAAGTTAATAAAATTAATAATATCTATAAAAATTAAAAATATACGTCAATATCTAGATTCAACTAAATAATTAATATATAAAAATATATAAAAGAAAACTAAATGTATTTAAAATATTAAAATAAGAAAAGAGAGAAATAAAATACAAATTGGAAACACCTAAGAACGCAAAGGACAATGCAATAGACTTTAAAAAATAGTAACATAGAAATTGACGCAAGAAGACGAGGGAGGAAGGGTAACAAAAATTTCAGAGACATAAGAAAGGACTGCTTGTGAGGTTTTATTATATGTCTGGATTAGAGTATTTTTATATGAATTTTATTGAGAAATTGAAATATTTTACAAGAAATGAAATATTAGAAATTAGTATTAGTAATTTAATAGTTTAAGGGAAGAGAATTCAAAATTCACATTAAAAAGAGTATAAAAAGAGTAGAAGTTTGAAAATTCTTATATTATTTTCTCTTATATACATATGCTTTCGGTTAAATCATTCCAGAGGTCTCTATTTTTGTAGTGAAATCTTAAGTAAATTTCCTCATTTTTATTGACTCAATTGAATTTCTATTTTGGAAAATTCGTTGCAATCAGGTCCCCATTTATATATCTTTTGGTATTCTAATTTATTTTATCTACCTTACAGAAGGAATCCAAATTCATAAACAATCGTAATATTTCCTGGATAGGATTGAATAAGGTGGCCAGCAAAATTATGTTATAATTGGAAAAATTATGTTGGCAAAACACCTTGCCCACTTTATACAACATATATGTACTTTGACAAATTTGATGAATCAAGTGGAAAGCAAATAACCTATTAAGTGCTCCTCAATACAAATTGGATTATCACTTTTAATTATATTAGTAATAATATTTTCTAAGAGCTCTTCAACATGTTTAGTTGTTCAACATGCTTAGTTGCCACACTTACAAACTCTAACAAGATGTCAAGATCATACCTGCGAGTATAAGTTCAAATAATATCATCAAGTACAAGCCAAAGATAACTTGTCGAAATCAATCTCTGAACATTTCATTGATGTCAAAACGAACTAAAAGGTACAAACAAGATCGTAACCAATAAAATACAAATTAATGGCAAGCTCAAACCTGTCATCTTACACATAGTTCACTAAAGCATGATAGAAGTATTTTCTCCTCAAGTTCTTCTTATATGAATATTTCTTTAGCTCAAACATATCATCTTACACATAATTATTTTGTATGTTCTATGATTTATCATGTCATCTAGTTGGTATTTCAACTTTAAAGTTGTATCTACTCATACATTCTAACAACAAAATTAAGTAGTAATACTAAATAACTAAACATTATTAGTTAGATAATAATATAGTTCCATCTTTAACATCAAATATAATACCCTCACTACAGTGTGTAATAGGTGAAATTTTCGAAAACATTCATTATATTGCTCAAAGAATTGCACTACTACAAAAAATAAGGTGTTGAAAATTTGGATGATGCTTTTAATAAACACCAAGCTTCATTATATGTTTTCCATTGATTGCCTCCAAAGCAACAAGAGCCTGATCTTTGGTTTCATACTTCAAAAATGCATAACCCACCACAAAAATACAACTATAAATAACACTTTATAGCTAAGAAACGTCAAATCCCTAAATAAAATGATTAATTAAGGTACAGAAATCAGTACCTTTACTTGTTTGTTGTGAACCTCTTAAAAACCTATAATTAATCTTGTATGGTTCTGTACTGAAAAGGCAGTGAGTATGTTAAAATGATGTCACAACTACCATATTCAAATTAGTTCAGCTTTTAAAAACATATTAGAAGGAGAGGGTGATGAAGAAAAATAATAATAAATAAAAAAAACTCAAAAAAATCATCATGTTCAGTATAATAAAAACCTAAAAAATAGCTCTCATTCTTGTTTCTCCAGCTAGAGAGTGATTAACCTCACTTTGTGCGCCTTCCATCACCTCCTTTTTTTCTTATCCCCCATTTCAGTTCAAAATGCACAACATAACATGTAAGTTTTAAAATGGTTGAAATGCCAAGAAGGGGGGCGAGGTTGAATTGGCTAGTTAAAAAATATGATGTCTTTTGAAGGTTTAAAACTGTTTTAATTTGAATCAATTCGATCACCAAGTTTGGATGCAAACACCTCTGGACAATACACTTTTAACTGATCAAAAATATAGTTAGTCAATTGATTTTACTAGACAGATGTTGTACTAGTATAATCAATCGATTGAATTCGAAAATAGTCGACTGAAATACTGGGAAAAATACAGAAATGCAGATTTGTGATTTAAAGCAAGAACAATGTAAAAGATTAATCAAAACAGGTTCCAATGAGTTATACAAACATGCTCAATGTTGCAGATGCCACCAAAATAGTCAAGAATATCAAAAATATGGTTTAAATCCAAATTCTTTAAACTTTGAATGATAATGCAAGAGAGAAGGGTTAGAGAAAATATTGATGCAAAATATTTTTATATTGGTTCACTCAAACCTGAGCTGCATCCTATTTGTCAAGGCAACTTGAGCTTGACTTTGCACTATTTCAAAAGACTTATAAAGTTTACACTCTTACACTTTTAAAATAAGTGTTACGAAATTCAACAGGTTGATTTTCAAATCAATCGGTTGATTTCACTTAACTTAAGTGAAATCAGTCGATTAAAAAATAAATCAAATGATTGAATAAGTCACAGTTTAAGACTACTACAACTAACCTTTTAACCTATTGAAAATTTATTCAACAAATTAAAAAACACATTTTAACCTATTGAAAAATATTTCAATAGATTAAAAGACACAATATAGATCAATTACATCAAATTAATGCTTCAAGGTCTATAATGTGAATTACAAACATCAAGCATTCTTTTCTAATGATTGATCCATGTGGAGGGCACACGTTCAAGGTTTATTCAACATGAATACCATCAAATCTCCATAACTTCATCAATGTAGGCATGATTCCAAAGCAATTGCTTCAAGTTAGTTCAACAAAGCTTCATCAAATCTTCATGAAACGCACCATCTAGGCTTCACATGTCAACACAACATGCACTAAAGTAAATCATCACCTTGGGATCAGGGAAAAGCTAAGCCTCTTAGAGAAAGGTTCCAACTAGATCATCGCCATCTTAATGTACTCCTCGCCACGAGTGTCAAGATTCGTAGCCCTATCAACGGTAAATGCGAGCTCTAACAAAAAATGAAAACCTAAGTTGTAGCTAGATGGTGAGAACTCATAAAAGGGTTAACTAACGAAAATAATGATATACTTACCTAACCTCAACCATGATGAGAAGGTGATGAAGAGTTGTCTAGGCAATGAAGAGTTGCCTAGACGAAATGATGTGATTCCACCAAGCATACATGATCCTTCAAGCCCAACATCCAATGGAAGCCCATTGAGAGGCCCAACAATAAGGTCTATGATGAGAAAGATTCAAATGAGTATTCCTCTAAATTACCATCAAGACCAAAGCTTCCACACATTATTCACATGAACTAAGGAAATCACCAAGATATGAAGGATTACATGTAATTGTAGTAGAATAGAATTTATTTTGGGCCAATGTTTAGGCCTTGCTTTTCAATAATACATAAGACATGAAAGGAACATAGGATGGGGTTTCAAATTGGGCTCGGTCCATTTCTCTTCATGCATGGCCGAGACTACCAAAAATAAGGCAAGGCAAGAATGCTCCTTTGCTTCATGGTTTGACTAAGGTTGGTCATCACATCCAAAGGCCAATAACACTTCTTGTTCTTCAAGCCAAGATCCAAGGGGCGTGACATTGCCTTCTTCTCCAAGCTTTCACCAACGGCCAAGATCAAAGCCCACTCCATCCAATGGCTTTTCTTTCTCATGTGTAAATGGCTTCATATAAAAGCCAAAAAAAATTTACTCATTTGTAACACTCTTGAATTTTTGTGCAATAGAAGCCAATGAGTTGAGAACACTCCTCACTATTGCCACTTGAGAGTCATCTTTTAAAGAGCTTACTCTCTTTGCCTCTAGCCTCTTTCCTAAGCTATTCTAAATCACTCACTCTTTCACCTTGAGAACACTCCTCACTATTGCCACTTGAGAGTCATCTTTTAGAGAGCTTACTCTCTTTGCCTCTAGCCTCCTTCCTAAGCTATTCTAAATCACTCACTCTTTCACCTATCCATTGCAAGCAAGAGCCTACAAACTTGCCTCTCACTCTTCCATGCTTCCTCCATCATTTTTGCTGCACTTGGAGCTCACATGTCTCGGCCAAGCTCCATCATGAAGGGAGCCAACGATAGAGAGACGGGGATGATCAAAATAGTACGTAGGTTCGAAGGCAACCACAATGAAGAGGGCGACAAAGAGAAGTAGATGATGTCGAGCTTTTGCGTTTTCGACACTTGCGTTTTCAGCAATGGTACTAGGGAGGAATTTTTTTCGCATTTTCAGCATTATTTTCGGTGTTTTCACTAGAGGGAGAAGTTTAGTTTTCAAGTTTTCATAAACACAAAGGTGTGAAATTTTTGGTCTAAAATTAATTCCTTTTCATTTATATTAGGCACACAATGGCGGTTCAAAATATGTTAGTTAAAATTGTCATATTTTACATGCAAAATATGGCAGTTCAAAAAATGATAGTTGAAACCATCATATTTTGCATGTAAAATGTGGTGGTTCAAAAATGGTCGCATTATCATGTAAAAAGTGACGATTTTAAATAATTGTCACATTAAAATTGTCACAACTTACATGATTTTTTATAGTACTGAAGTTCAAACTCAATACATTTATATATATATATATATATATATATATATATATATATATATGTGTGTGTGTGTGTGTGTGTGTGTGTGTGTTGGTTGTTTCAATCTCGTTCTATTTTTGCTAAACTATTTCAATAATTCTCATCAAACATATTTTTTAGGAAAGCTTTATTGCAAGGAAATGACATATTAGAGTTACTTAAGACTTTGCACAAGTCCACGATAATACAAAACCTATTTATATATTACAACTAACTCAATATACTTGCTGAAGAAAAGCACCTAACAATGTCCCATTGACAACTATCCATATTGCCACAAGGCCATTATGACTCAAGAGATATAATGACAGCATTTAGGATGACTCAAAATCACTTAAAGTATAATTATACTATGATTATGAGCTCAAAAGATACAAATATGAAGTACAACAGCTTGATCATTGTACATGTCAGAGTTCATCAAACAATTATGATGATAGTAAAATGTATGTTACTTTAATGTAAATGATGTTTGTCATCAACTTGATTTATTTTGGAATGTTTGGTTATGATTCATAAGTATTGTGTAATATAAAATTTCATGTTGTTTCATCCAATTATAAATTTATTTATTTATATAATTAAATAAATAATTATATTGCAAATTTTCAGATGTTATAATAAAGTTTTAGAGGTAAGAGAAATATTCACCCTTGCTTTTTGATACAATTATTGCATATAACTTCCTTTTTGAACTACTTTAATCTAGATCTCAATCTTCTTCCTTTCGACGCTTTTTAATGTTTTGATTCGAGCTTATATGTCTCATGCTTCAATCGAATTCCTTCCAACGATTTCACCAACGTTCTTTATTGGAGCTCTCCTTTTAATTCTACGAGTCTTGACGACCTCTCTTCTCCATTTTTTTTACATATGAGCCTACCTATTTACTAATGTTTCTCTATGCCTGCAACAATATCATAATTAGAATACGTACTTGATGAAAATTAGAATGCTCAATTGAGAAATTTTATATTTATAGAAATTTGAAAGTCCAATATTAAAAAAATTCTCAATAAAATTTTGGAAGATAAATTTTAAACATAGTTATAATCATCTTTTTTTCTAAAAACACTACTAAAATTTTGAATTTTAGCGTCAGTTTAATACATTATTTAGTGGCAGTTTTAACCGCCATTATTCTCTTTCTTGTTAGTTAATTAACTGACAGAAAATTTGGCGCCACAAAAGCATTTTAGCGTCAATTTATTATAACCGCTGGAATAACCGCACTAAAATTATGAGTCGGTATAATCGCCTCTAAATTAAATTTAATTTGTTTTTTACATGTACTACTTAGTGGCAGTTATAACTGCCAGGAAATTCAAGAATATAAATAATGGTTAAATTATACATTTGGTCTCCATTTTCATAGCAAAATATCAATTTGGTACCTTAATTTTTTTTATCTCAATTTGATCCCTATTTTGGGAAATTTGATGCAATCAAGTCCTTTTTGTTGTTAGTGATGTAATAACGACGTTAAATGGGTGCCATGTATTAGTTCCTGGATTTTTTAAATTTTTTTTGAATTCTTTTTTTTAGGTTTTCTTATTTTTTATTTATTTTTTAAAAATTTTAAAAAAATAAAAATTTGCCACGTGTCAAGTTGATATCGTACCACGTGGCAGTGATAGTATCACGTGTCACTATTATGTTAGGTGTCATTTCGCTATTCTCAATTTGGTCCCTGTATTTTAATTTTTGTCTCAATTTAGTCCAATTTTTTGTAAAAATTGTGCAATTTTGTCCCTATCCAAATTTAAACTAAGTTTAATTTCTATATAAATGTCCATAAATATTTCTATCAAAATTGATATATCAAGTAAATATTTTTAGCAAGATTAAGTTTATTTTAATTTATATTTTACATTAAACTTTATTTAAAATTGTTTAAAAGTAGTTAATAGAAAATAATGCTAATAACAAAAACAAATTGATAAATTATATTGATATTTTATTACATCAAACTTTAATATTGGTTTTTATTTGAATTTATATTTTAAATAATTGCATATTTTTAAAATGCGTAAAATTTAATAATTTCTATACAAATGTTTTAGTTGGTGTAAAAATAACAATTATATAAATTTAAGAAAAATTAACTAGTTTATGTAACAATAAAAAACAAATAAATTTAAAATTTGAAAACAATTGTAAGTAAAATTGAATGTGAAACAAATTTAAATAAAATTAGTTTTGTTGAAAATATATAATAAAAATATCAATTTGAATAAAAAAATCAAATTTAATAAAAATATTTGTATAACATTTATATAAAAGTTAATTTTTGTTTCAATTTGGAGGGGACAAAATTGCAAAATTTTTACAAAAATAGAAACTAAATTGAGACAAGAGTTAAAATACAGGAACCAATTTGAGAATGAGAAAATGACACTTGACATAATAGTGACACGTGCCATTGTCACTGTCACGTGACAAGATGTCAGCTTGTTGCAAATTTTTTTTATTTTTTTTAAAAAATAAATAAAAATTCAAAAAAATTCAAAAATCTAGAAACTGACCCGTGGCAACCCATTTAACATCGTTACTACTCCACCAACGAAAAAGATTTGATTGCATCAAATTTCCCAAAATATGAACCAAATTTAGATAAAAAAAATAGAGAAACCAAATTGATATTTTACTACGAAAATGGAGACCAAAAGTATAATTTAACTTATAAATAATTTAGTGACGATTATTACCACCTCTAAATTAATTTTAATTTTTTTTTATTTAATACTTAGTGGCAGTTGTAACCATCCATAAATTCAAGAATTTAAAAAATTTAGTGACAGTTATAACTGCATGTAAAATTATGATTTTTTTAAATAAAAAATTGAAAATTCTGAAATTTATTTACCAAAATCTGTTATTGTCTTCCATAAATTCAGCACAAAATGTTATCCACCTTAATTTTAGGCTTTATCCATTGTTATTGGAAAAAAACTTTCAAGTGATTTCATAGGTACAAGCTAATTCTAAATAATTAAATTCAGACGGTGAATAATTTCTTAAGTGGGTTTTTCTTCGTAAATGAAAAAAATTAAATATCAAACGATTTCTTACATTTCTTTTATGGAAAAAAGTGAACATTGCTAATCTTAATTCATTTAATCATAATAACAAATTGTTCAAGCATCTATGCTGGTGTATGGATCTTTAAGCAGATCTAAAGAAGAAATTTTAACTAAAGAAAAAAACTTAAAACTGCATCAATATGGAATGGAGTTTAGGAACACACGAAACAATGGTTCCATGTCGAAATGATGGATCACCAAACTGCCACCCATGAGCATAGTACATCTCATTCCATGCCTATACTATCTCATCTATATTTATCTGAACACTTCCCCAATTTAACAGTGCCAAGGCAGCCATCTCTTGAAATTTATAAGCAGTAATTCGAAAAAGTTCTTGGGCATCACTACTTGCTACCGTATCCTCCATCGCTTCCCCATTGATTGTTGTTCCATCATAAGAAGGTTCTTGATTGGAATGACCTCAGTAATATAAAGCCTAAACGATGCCTTTTCATCTGTAGTAGTGATAGTAACCAAATCACCTTCTTTATCCTTTCGCTTCACAAGAACACCCTTCAAACCTGGAAAACGCTTCCTAGCTATATCCCTCACCAACTTATATCTTCTCCTTCTGATCGTGACAGGTTCTTCTTTTTCCATAGGTACTCAACCTCCTCCCACATCAAGATGCCTTTCTTCGTGCTATCCTCTGCCTTATTATAAACATGTCATTGTGGATATTGTTTGAACTCGTCTAGAATCTTCGCATTGACTGAGTATGGGTATAGGTATGGAGAATCCCGAATTTTTCAATTGGGTATGGGGATGAGTATGTGGATGTACACATCCCGCCATAATACATGTTCGTGTCATATCTCCCTCCTTGTTTAAATTATTAAAATATTCACAATTAATTAAGTAACCATATATATATATATATATATATATATATATATACTTTTTATTTCTTCTAATTATTTGGTTTGTCATGAAACATATTCACATCTTCAATATATTTTTTCATCTTATCATAACTTTTATATAATTATGTTAAAATGATGTATGTCAATTAAAAATTTTTATGTCTTATATTTGAATATTTCTATTATTTTTTTAATATTTTTATTTATTATATATTTTCCTTTCACATGAGTATGTTTGATACTCTGAATTTAAGTGTTAAATAGCATAAACCTTTCATTTACTAGGTAATATTAAAAAAAATCATTACTTATTATTATTAATTTTTGTATCATTTAAATAACTCTTTTGTTTCGCTAAAATAATTTTCGTTATTTCTCAACCATTGAGTATATATATTGATATTTAAAAAGTTTTCTTAGATCTCTAAGGTATTTTTCATCTTATCATACCCTTAATTATACATTTGTTTTTCTTTCTACGATTTCTTTCAATAGTCTTTCAAATTGTTTCTCAGACATGCATTTATTAATTTTTTAATATTTTTACTTGTTGTTTATGTTCATCATGTAGAATACTATTTCGATATATTTGGTTAAATTACTTTTTTTGTCTCTCTATTTGTTAAGTAATATCAGTTTGGTCCTCAAATTTTTCGTTGTCTCAATTTGGTCCTCATTTTCGTAAGAATGATTCAATTTAGTCCTTATTGTTAGTTTGACCAGACGGTGTTAAAGTCAATGCCACATGTCAATTTATGTTTTTTTTTAATTTTTTGAACTTTTTTTTGAATTTTTTTTTTGAATTTTTTGAATCTTTTTTAAAATTTTTTACATGTGTTACTTCACAATTGTGCCACGTGTCAAAATGACTCAATTTGGTCCCTATATTTATTTTTAGTTTCAATTTAGTCCCAATTTTTGTAAAAAAGAAGTAATATTGTCTCTCCTTAAATTGACATTCAATTTACTTTCTTATAAATCTTATGGTGATATTCTTACTAAAATTAACGTTTTTGTTAAATATTTCTATAAATATTTTAAATTAACTTTAAATTCTATACAAATCATTGAACTTTGGTTTTGTTTTGAACTTGAAATTTAGTTCCTAAACTTATGTGTGATAAATTATTTGATTTTTAATCTTCACTAAGTTTGTGTAATATGATACACTTGATGCCTTTATATATGATGGCAAAATTGTTAATTTTTGAAATTAAGTTTGGGGTTTAACTTTGTTTAATAATAAAACTAAAAAAAGCCTTTTTTAAAAATATTTCTACAAATATTTAATAAAAATGTCAATTTTATTAAGAATATCATCTAAGATTTATAATAAAATTAAATTGAGTGTCAATTTAAGGAGGGAAAATATTGCTTCATTTTTACAAAATTTGGGACTAAATTGAAATTAAAAACAAATACAAGAACCAAATTGAGTCATTTTGATACGTGGCACAATTATGAAGTGACATGTATAAAAAATTAGGCGTTGACTTTAACACCATCTGGTCAAAATTAACGGCAATGACCAAATTGAATCATTTTTAAGAAAAATGAGGACTAAATTGAAACAACGAAAAAACTTAATGATCAAACTGATATTACTTAAATAGAGGGATCAAAAGAGTAATTTAATTGATATATTTTATCTAATTTATTTTCTAACTCATTATCAATCATACTATATTTTTTTCACTATAATTGTATAAATAACTTTTATTTAGTATAATATAAAAATTTAATGTAATTGTCATGAATATTTTTTATCACCATCCAACATATATTAGAGTTCAAAAAATACAAGATCTATATCAAAATTTTATTGTTATGTTTATTATTTGTTCTTTGCGTCATTTTGATTAAGTGATGTATTATCATTTTTATTAGTGCATAAAAAAGAGATTCATTAGAATTTAAAAAATTAAAGTAAATATATTTTAATTTGAATATTTGTTTTCCTTTTATATTTTTTTAAAAAATATTTTTAAATTTTATCAACTAAGTTTCATTAATGTTTGTAGTTTGCAAATTTAATAAATGTTTTGGTTCTCATAAAATTTTATTTGGTATTGTAATATAAAATGTAAATAATTATAATTTATTTCAAAGTATTTGATATCGAAGAAACAACCATCCTCCTAATATTGAATATTTGATAATACTATATTTCCTTTACAGTAATTTTTTATTATTTATAAAATATAATTAAAATTAATTTTTAAGTAGTAAAAAAAAATGTACGGGTATGAGTACGAGATTATACTCGTTACCTGGTGAAGATGATGATGGGACAAAAATTTGATACCTTAAGTTTAGATATGAAAATGAAAATGATTTTTTTCTATAAAAATGAATATGGAATAACGAAACTCGTTTCTGTCTCCCCCATTTCGCATCCCTACTTAAAATGTGAGAAGATGAGAAATGAGCTCCTCTGATGTCAAAAGAGGAAGAAACTCGCGGAAAGAAAATAATATCAAATGAAATAGAAAAAGGTATAAATTAAAGATTCATTTTCCGGTCAGTTTTGAACTGCATTTTAAGTATAATATAAATTTACAATTTTATTAAGACAGGTTCGTTTTAAACAACCGTCAGAAAATATTTGTCATTATAAAATAATATTTTTGTAGTGAAAAGACTCTTGCATAGTCATTGTCTCCTTCTTATCCTTTTGGAAACTTATTCAAATAAAATCTGTATGTAGTCTTAATATTTATGTTAAAAAAACTCTTTTTTTACACTTTTCTGCATTAAATATCTTAAATAATTTTGAGTTAACCTTCAACTTTATGCATTTTATCTTCTTGTAAACATGTACCATAGTGTCATCTTGTGCGACTTCAAAGGAGTTTTCAACTCTCTGATGTAAATGCCAATATCTTGAACAATTTTGAGAGAATTTTCAATTTTATTCATTTTATCTTCTTATAAACTTGTGAGAATGTCATCGTATGTATTATCAAAAGGGTCTCAATTTTTTTTTTATAGAGGAAAATGCTAACTTAGTTTTTTTTTTTTTTTTTTTTTTTTACAAAATTTTTTTTTTTTTTTTTTTTTTTTTTATTTTTTTTTTTTTTTTTTTTTTTTTTTTTTTTTTTTTTTTTTTAATTTTAATTCTTTTTTTTTTTTTTTTTTTTTTTTTTACTTTTACAAAGTTTTTATTTTTGATTTGTTTTGTTTTAATTTTACTTTAGCATATTTCTTTTTAATTAGATTCAATGTTATAAGTCTTAGCTTATGGGAGTAAAATAAATTTTATTAATTAATGGAAATTAGGTGAAAAAGGTGGAAACTAATAAATTATTTGTAACACAATTTACCTGAAATAAAGTGCATTCCAACAAAAGAGTATTTTAGTTCTATTTGAATTTTTCAAAAGTAAGTGCACAGTTAACTAGTAAAAATAGAATTAGTATAATCATAAACTTTACCAAGGAAAAATAAATAAATAAATAAAATCTGAATAAATAACCTATAATTAAACAGATATGAGGACATAATAGAAAAAAAATATAAACATTAAAAATAATCTTATTTAAATAATTACTCTCCAAAACCTAAGTACAAAAAATAATATTAAAAATAGCTTTTAATAATTATTAAATAGCACACTATATATTTTAAAAAAATTTAAATATAATATTTATAGCTTGTAAATAAATAAAACTAGAAAACATAAAGAAAAAAAAAATTACATAATCTTAAAGTGGAAGTATATTTCTATTTATGGAACTATATTTATTACATAATATAAGTGGTGGTGTGTTGTTGTCTCTTGCATACATGCATGTATAAATACACTTTGCTGAGAATTCCACCATCACATCAGACACACATCACACATGGGTGCTGCAACTTCCTCCTCCCCATTCCACACTCTCACCAGATTCTTCTGCATCTTCACCACCACCCTTACTCTTCTCACTCCTTTCATCCACGGCGACGACACCGTCGCCACATCATCACGGCCCAACGTCTCCACAACCGAGCCCTTCAAGTATAGCACGGGAGTCATCATCGGCGCGTTGGTCACCACCTCCTCCATCACCTTGCTCTTCTTCCTCTACATTAAGCATTGCGCCGATGCCAGAACCTTCGCCGCGACCGCCGCCAACTCTCAGCCCTCGCATGTGAGAAAAAACTCCGGCGTCGACCATGCCCTTCTGGATTCGTTACCGGTTTTTCAGTTTGGGTCGCTGAAGGGGCAGGGCGTTATCGACTGCGCCGTTTGTCTCGCCGTGTTCGAGGACTCCGAGGCTCTGAGGTTGTTGCCCAAGTGCAGGCATGCGTTCCACGTGGAGTGCGTGGACGCGTGGCTCCACGCGCATTCCACGTGCCCGCTCTGTCGCTATAAGGTTGAACCCGACGAGGTCGTTGTTCTCGTGGAGGAAGACGCGAAGAAGGCGAAATCTGCGGAGGGAGAATCGAGCCAAAACGACGCCGCGTTGCGAGGGGAGAACGAGAACGCTGGAACGGCGTCGTTGGACACAGCGGAACGCGGCTTGGGGCGCCGTTTTGTTGGGGTCCAGCAGCGGTTGAGCGATTTTGAGGCGCGTGATGCGTTGCGTTTGACTTCGGAAACGGCCACGTGGGAGGCACGTGGAGAGAGAGGAAGAAGGAGTCATAGTTGTGGTAATTCTGTTGGTGAGGTCATGGAAAATGATATGATGAATTTGAGAGGAAGGAGGAGTTTTCATGGTTTGCTACAATTTTGTTAGATAAATTTTAGTCATTGAATGGTTTAATATTAATTAGTTGTTTCATTACACAATTATTAGTGATATTTAATATTAATTAGTTGTTTCATTACACAGTTATTAGTGATAAAAGAGAGTATATATATTATATACGCATGGTGGAGATCCTATTTATTAATTGCAGAGAAATTAATCATGCAAAATATAGATATATGATCTTTTATTTTACCCTTCCTTTTCATTTATATTTCATAATAGATAGGTGGGAATTGACTAACAATGAGAAACAAAGTAAGTATAGTTTAAAAAAGAAGGACAGATAAAATAAGGAGTATTAATTATTTATTTCTTAACAAAAAATTTGCTCAAACTCTAAAACATAAACTTATACACAATCGAAATGCATGATGTATGTTAAATACTTTTAAATATATTTTGATTATTATAACCTCATGTAAATAATACCACTTTTAATTATATTTCAAAACTAAATAAATAAATATAAATTATTCATATATGGTAAAAGTAGTTACACATATATCAATACCCGAACAAATCACGTATCTTTTTCATCTACACAAACACAATATAAACCAAACACCTTATTTTATACAAGAAAAATGATATTTTGACAATTTTTTTTTAACAAATTTGACGATCTTTCATTCTTTCCGGAAAAGGGTGAACTATTTTAAGAGAAATAAAAAAAAATTAAAACAACAATATCTTACTATAAACAACGAATTTTGTCCAACTTTGTTAGTTTTTTTTATTAAAGTATAATTTGTTTATATAATCACCATGCCTTTCTCATGTGATGTGACACTTTTTTTATTGATAATAATAATATTAATTATAGAATATTCATTACAAGAAAATTATCTTTTATCTAAAAAAAATTATCTATTATCTAGAAAAAATTATCTACGAAATGTTTTTCATAGATAACTTTGTTTTATTTATGAAAAAAATTTCATAAATAACATTAATGTTCGTAGATAAAAAAGAAGTTATATACGAAAATTTCATCAGTAAACATAACAATTTTTTGGTAGAAATATTCATACAAAATTACCTAACAAAATTTAATGTAGAAAATAAATATCACATATAAAAAATCATTGTTCTGTGGCTCCGGTTACTGTGACAAAACCTCCTTCTTTCAAAAGTTCATGTTCGAAGACGCTAACCACTACGACGTCACGGAATTTCTCTTTGTCACCGCCAGAGTCTTTGTTCCTGAGGCCTTTCTCCTCCATTAGCCGTCGTGTATAGCAAGTCCATTCATTCCATTCTTGAGAAATTCTAAACTATTTTCGCTCTTCTCTTTTCTCCTAACCCTATATTATTCTCTATTTTATATTGAAGGAGAGAAATAGGGTTTTTGATTCATAATGAAAGGGCATGAAAGAGCCGGAGAAGGAAGGAGTTGGAGCAAAAGAAGGAGGGCAAGGTGTTCTTTTAGGGTGTCGCTCTCTTGAAGAACTAGAGGATTGTCGTCGTTCTTTTAAAATTATTGAGAGCATGGATGCTCTTGTGATGGTTCAAAGCAATCTCTAATAGAGGAAGGAGTTCGACATTGACGCACTTTCGGAGGAAGATCTTGGGGAGGAGTTGGTAGGCGATTTCTTTTTTATCAAACTCCTTCACACCTTTATCAAACTATAAAGACTACACTAATGAAAACAACTGCTTATAATTATGTATACCTGTGTTATAGTATTAAGAGTTTCGTTTACTCCCATCTGATCGCTCTTTTATGCCTCTTTTCTTTCTCGCGTAACCTATCAACAAGGTTTCACTTATTGATTAGACATTACACTTGAAAACGTTGTAAGTCGTGAACTATTTTGGATTTTTTGGAGCTTTCCTAACTCGTACATAAGTTATTGAACTGATCCAAACTTCCAATATAAAAAATGTACCGTCTAAAGTGTTAAGAGGATTCTTCTATTTTTCGGGGAATTCGCTATTGCCGTGTTCAGTTGTCATTTCAAGGAGTTGAGCTCGAAGGAATCGTACAGGGTGCTGCCACAATCCCAAACGTTTCCCTTCGAAACTTGGTTAAGCTTTTCTTCTCTTGATTTCTTCTCCATGTGCTATAAAACAATATTAGATTTTTCTTAATTTTGGCGAGTGTTGGAACTATATGTATATAGAAGAATGGAGATATGGATGAGTAAATGGAGAAGCGGATCGGAGAAACTGACGTTTGACCACTTTTATGTGATGTTTGGTGAAGGATGAAACGCGTTAGTATAAAAATAGGCATGCAGTACCTATGCCTATTTTGTCTTTGTTCCATATATATATATATATATATATATATATATATATATATATATATATATTGTGTTTTAAGTGTTGTAATTAGAAGGGATTATTATTTGTTTGCTTACTTGGTCCAGTAAAATGATGTGCCATTTCACCTTTTGGTTTGCTTGCATCCAAAGCTACTGTGCTTAGCCTACATGTTTTATCAGTATAATTCTCTGTCTATAGCTGTACACATTCAATTGTTATTCATTTAACCATTCATTTTAGTCTCAGTTAGTTCTTGTGATTTGGTTCTATTTCCTACACATCCTCCTTTGAAAATCCATTAAATTATCTTCCATTCTCCTTTTCACCTTATGTGTTTTATGCACATAAATAAACATATATATATATATATATATACACCAATAAAAGCTTAGTTTGCTAGGTGGTGGTGTAATTTATTAGCACTATTTTCTGTTGTGTTAGTTTTTATTTTTCAGATGCATAGTGAAACTTGTATACTTTTCAAAGGTGAGATCTGGAAGTAGTAGAACCTAGAGCATGGAACTCAAGGACTTGGCATCATCTTATTTCTTTTGCAAGTAATGACTATAGTATACTGAATTACTGATGGTTAGTATAAATTTCAATTTTTATTACAATCATGATCTCTTTTCTATATATCCTTGGTCTTGTGGCAGATATACACTCCCTCTTCTGGCACTGCAGTCATCAACAACTACACCAAATTAGACAACTTAAGGCCTACAGTTCTAGCAACATAGTAGTAGTAAAGGTACAGTCCATCCTCATTTCTTTGACCATGTCCTTAAAGGGTTGTTTCAAAGAAGCAATTTAATGTCATTAGTAGGGATGGCAACGGGGCAAACATAGTGAAACCTAATTGATAAAATTTAAAAATATTTTTAAAAAAATATAAAAGGAAAAAAAATATTCAAATTAAAATATATTTTAAATGTTTGTTTACTTCAATTTTTTAAATTATAATGAATCTCTTTTTTATACACTAATAAAAGTTATAATACATCACTTGATCAAAATGACGCAAAGAACAAATAATAACTATAATAATAAAATTTTAACATAGATCTTGTATCTTTTGAACTCCAATATATGTTGAATGATGATAAAAAAAATATTCATGACAATTACATTAAATTTTTATATTGTAGTAAATAAAAATTATTTATACAAACAGTGAAAAAATTAAAATATGATTGTAATGAGTTAGAAAATAAAAAATAAATAGATAAAATTTATAGAAGTAGTATTCTACATGATGAAAATAAACAAAAAATAAACGTAACACACACCAGAAGCTCGTCAACGACATTCTATAAACATCACCACCACCGTCAACGCTCTGGTCCCTCCCCCTCCTTTAAACGCCTTCACGACCTATGAACTAGCTGTTGTCACTGCCGCTTATGAACTTAGTTGTTGTTGTCGCGACCTCTTCCTCTTCCTCTTTCTTTCCTCTCTCCCATTCGAAGACAAGCAACAAGTTGTGAACGACGTCACACCTGACTTCGAAAGCAACACAGCGGGAACTACAAATGGAAGATGAACAACAAAGGAGAAGTCTCGACACAACCACCGTGAGTACACAAATCTGCATCACGAACACAAGCCAGTCCACCTCGCCAGAAAAAGAGTGACTACGCAGATCTGCATCGCGAACGCAAACCAGTCCACCTTGCCGGAAAAAGACAGTACTTTTATGAAAGGAAAGCTCAGTACCTTCCAATGAGCATGAAGGGTGAGTGAATTCAAAGAAAAAAGGAAAGTTGCAGAAGAAAAGGAAATAGATTACAGGAAGGAGGAGAGGAAAGGGGCGATAACTACTAGCTGATAGCTACTAGTAACTAGCTACTAGTTACAAGCTGATAACTACAAGTTGATTGCTACTACCTACTATTTTATTGTTACTAGCTCATAACTACTATCTACTATCTACTAAATACTACCTGATAGCTACTAGCACTATTTACTAGCTACTAGTTATTAGCTATTTGTTGATAACTGCTAGCTACTAACTACTAGCTGATAACTATGAGCTATTATATGCTAGCTACCAGCTACTAGCTTCTAATTGGTAGCTACTAGGTGATAGTTACTAGCTGATAGCTGCTAGCTACTAGCTACTACATACTAGTTAGTAGCTACTAACTGATAGCTACTAGTTACTAGCTGATAGCTACTAGCTACTAGCTGCTAGCTACTAGCTGATAGCTACTAGCTATTAGATGATAGCTACTATGAGCTATTAAATGATAGCTATTACTAGTACTAGCTGATAGCTACTAACTACTAAATGATAACATTAGCTACTTGCTGATAGCTACTAGCTACTAGTTGATAGCTATTAGCTACTACATGATAGCTACTAGCTACTAACATATAGCTACTAACTGATAGCTACTAGCTACTAGATGATAGCTACTAGCTACTAGCTGATAGCTTCTAGCTACTAGCTAGTAGCTACTAGCTGACAACTACTAGCTACTAGCTGATAGCTACTAGCTGACAACTATTAGCTACTAGTTACTACTTGATAGCTACTAGCTACTAGCTGATAGCTATTAGCTACTAGCTACTAGCCGATAATTACTAGCCGATAGCTACTATATACTAGGTACTAGCTACTCGCTACTAGCTAGTAACTACTAGTTGAAATTTACTAGCTACTAGCTAATACTAGCTGATAACTACTAGCTGCTAGCTACTAGCTATTAGATTATAGCTACTACGAGCTATTAAATGATAGCTACTACTAACTACTAGCTGATAGCTACTACTAACTACTAGCTGATAGCTACTAATTACTAAATGATAACTATTAGCTACTTGCTGATAGCTATGAGCTACTAGCTGATAGCTACTAGCTACTACATGATAGCTACTAGGATAGCTATTAGCTTCTAGATGATAGCTACTAGTTGATAGCTTCTAGTTACTAGGTATAGTTGATAACAGTTAGCTACTAGTTACTAGATACTAGCTGATAGCTACTAGCTACTAGACACTAGATACTAGCTACTAGCTGACAACCACTAGCTGCTAGCTGATAGCTACTAGCTGACAACTACTAGCTACTAGTTACTACCTAATAGCTACTAGCTGATAGCTACTAGCTACTAGCTCTTAGCTAGTAGCTACTAACCAATAGCTACTAGCCAATAACTACTAGCTGATAGCTACTAACTGATAGCTACTCGCTACTAGGTACTAGCTACTCGCTACTAGCTAGTAGATACTAGTTGATAGCTACTAGCTATTAGTTAATACTAGTTGATAGCTACTAGCTATTAGTTAATACTAGTTGATAGCTACTAGCTATTAGTTAATACTAGTTGATAGCTACTAGCTGTTTGCTATAAGCTGATAGCTACTAGCTGTTAGTTGATAGTTATTAGCATATAGGTATTAGCTAATAGCTATTAGTTTCTAGTAATTCGCTACTAGTTATTAGTTGATAGCTATTAGCATATAGGTATTAGCTGATAGGTACTAGTTGATATTCACTAGGTTCTTGCTACTAGCTGTTAGTTACTAGCTACTAGCGGTTAGTTACTAGCTTATAACTATTAGCTACTAGCTGATAGTTACTAGTTACTAGCTACTAGCTGATAGTTACTAGCTAAAAGCTACTGGTTACTAGCTACTAGTTGATAGGTACTAGCTACGATTTGATAGCTACGATATGATAACTACTAACTACGATATGATAGCTACTAGCTACTAGTTGATAGCTACTAGCTGATGGTTATTAACTTATAGCTACTAGCTGATAGCTACTAGCTACTAGCTACTTGCTACTAGCTACAAGCTACTAACTACTAGCTGATAGGTACCAGCTACTAGCTATTAACTACTACCTGATAGCTACTAGTTACTAGCTATTACCTGATAGCTACTAGCTAATAGTTACTAGTTGATAGCTACTAACTACTAATTACTAGCTACTAACTGATTGCTACTAGCTACTTGCTACTATCTACTAGTTATTAGGTGATACCTACTAGCTACTAGCTGATTGCTACAATCTACTAGCTACTTGCTACTAGCTATTTGCTACTAGCTACTAGCTCATGCTACTAACTAGCTTTAGCTACTGGCTACTAACTACTAGCTACTAGTTACAAGCTACTATTTTTATTTCTAGTTATTAGCGCTAGCTACTAGCACTAACTACTAGCTATTAGTTCCTCCTTCTAACCACTAGCTCTAGCTACTACTAACTACTAGCTACTAACTCTATCTACTTGCTACTTGCTATTTGTTAGCAGCTACTATCTACTAGCTCTAGTTGCTAGCTATTAGCTATAGCTACTAGCTCTAGCCACTACTTCTAACTATTAGCCACTAGCTACTAGCTTTAGCTACAACCTACTAGCTACTAGCTACAAGCTTCTAGCTCTAACTACTGGCCGCTGACTCTTGCTACTAGCTACAAACTTCTAGATCTAGCTACTAGCCACTAGCCACTAACCACTTGCTACCAACTACTAGCTACTAGCAACTACCTACTAACTACTAACTACTAATTACTAGCTACTAGCTATTAGCTACTAGCTTTAGGTACTAGCTTTGGCTTCTAGCTACAAGCTCTAATTACTTGCTACTAGCTACTACCTCTAGCATTTAGCTACTAGATACTAGCTACAAGCTCTTGGTACTAGCTACCAGTTTCTAGCTCTGGTTACTGCCTACTAGCTACATATGAACATCAAGTATTTCATAAATTATATTTATGCATAAAAATAAGTAGGTAATGTAGTTGCTTAAGGAAAAACAAATAAGCTATTCTTGATCCTATTTTTCTTAATTGAAAGATTTTTCACACAAGCGAAACTAGTAGGGATTAGGGATGGCAACAGGGCGACGACAGGTTTCGCTATCCCATTCCCATAGAAAAAATTCATCCCCATCCCCATACTCAAATCCAACGTGTATCAAACTTTTATCTCATCCCATCCCTGTAATATCCTAACCGGATATTACTAATTTAAATAAAATAAAATACAAATAAATACAAACTCACATTTATTATTATTGTCTTTCCCAAAACCGCAAGAAATTTTAAACATTTATTAAACTCATTCAATTAAACCACAATGTTCCAATAATCCATACTAGTTCATATTCCAGTAAAAATACGGTTTGCAAAAATCTGAAAATAAAATGATGGTAAACTTCCATAAAAGGCTTTCCCACGCTAGCCCCTCTCTGGCTCTATGCCTCACCAGCATCACTTGGAACATCATCTGCTTTCGTGTGACAAGTCACACGATCATCACCAAACACACAGAGAAAGGATGAGCTCATAACAATACAAATATACAATTAATAAAAATATAGATTCACCCCAAACTACTTTATTTAATCTAAATTGCTTAATCTTAACAATTGATACCCAAGGATTTTAGATCATCGTCTCATTATACAAATGAAACTACTAATCCATTTACCAATACAATTACTTGACCATGGACCCAGGATATATCATGCTTCCACGAACCTGCCCGCTCGTGGTCCAACCTCTACGAACCTCCCCACTCGTTGTCCAACTCTACGGAACTCTCCTCTCGTAGTCCAACACACGTGATCCAACAACTACGAACCTCCCTGCTCGAAGCAACCCTCAAGTGTGAGCACATAACATATGAACATCCCCGCTCGTATCCTCACATGAAAGCTTCATAATATGAACCCTCTCTGCTTATATTATCACGTGTTCATCACCAGCCATGAACCTACTCGCTCATGACACTGTCCAGCCATATATATATATATATA
>Ga0214545_1001035_pt1 | contig 49804 bp, 39 predicted proteins | sample CNSS4metaG_FD_160064 | JGI IMG/M metagenome (GOLD analysis project Ga0214545, IMG submission 160064) | Root nodule microbial communities from cowpea collected in UCLA plant growth center, Los Angeles, California, USA - CNSS4 | ecosystem: Host-associated > Plants > Roots > Nodule | place: USA... | reverse complement strand
TAGGTATGGAAGGATTTTCCTTTACAGAGTTCATCACAATAGAACCAATTTGGTTGGAATCAAGATTGACATGATCTGCAGGTTGCATGGTTGACAAACACGTGTGTGATCCGTCAATCTTTCTAATATCCCAATTCAAACTCCGCTTGCTATAAGCAACCCGTAAACGCCACAGGCAGCCTTTTTTGTGGTCGACACATCAACATATAAATTTTTCAGATTTGCTCTCAACAATGGCAAATCTATAACCATTGTCGATATGTTATTGTTTGATATATGACATTATGGACTCTTTTGTGTCAAAAAACATGCCAATACATAGTTAATTTTCAGTCACTTGATTTGAAGCTTCAACTGAGGTGTGACTTGATGAGCCACTATGATCTGTTGTATGGATTGTATATTGGTTGGTAACCAACTCATCTTTACTGAAATCAGACAAAATATCTGGATATTAATTCAATTAATCGGCCATTCGTGAGAAAATTTGGTGAAGAGATGAATAATAATATTAAGGTAAGAAAAAACTGAATGAGTCTCGCATGTTACTGAAAGCAGTATAAATAAATCGAGAAACCCTAATCCTAATTCGTGCCCAGGCCACAACAACACATTTATTACTACATAGAAAGCGCTATTAATGCCAACAGTTTTGTAATAAATTTTTAATGTATCTGATTTTCATGCACAGAAGCCGCTATTAATGCCAACGGTTTTGTCTTAAAACCCCGCAACTTCATTAATTAAACCACGCGACTTCATTAATTAAACATTAACTGAAACTGGTGCATGTCAGGACGACTTTGGTGGCATTAAAGTGAAACCGTTAGGTGGCCTAGCGACATCAATTGGTTGTCGTCCGCAGTGATGATGACTTCCAATTGGGTGTCGTCCGCTTTAATGGGGACTCCACCTTCCCAAAATGATGACACCATCACGCGCGCATTTAATTTCTTTGATTGTGTGATGACCTGCACTGCACCAGACCAGGGATTCAAGGTAAATAGTGGAATTCAAAGATTCCTCCAACTCCCTATGCCATGCACAGTTCAAAATTTGCATGCAATGGTCTAAATTGGTGGCAGCGTTTAAAGCTTTATGTGAATGCCCTCACAACCACATTGCACGAAAAAAATAATGCATTGATGGACAGTTGCATTATGCATTCACGTGAATAAAATGCTAGCATTGGTTCAAATAGTTTCAACTTGCGCGCATATTCATCACTTTGGTTTCATGCATTGAGCTTAGATTGTTAGAAAATAGTTTGAAGTTGCACATAGTGGGAGAGTATTGAAGACTTCACCACTTCTTTCATTGCTTCTACTTTCAAGGTTTAAGTATCATTTAATATTTTGTTTTCAATTAATTTCCAAACTTATGTTCTAATTTTTATTTACCATTTCTAAACATGTTTAGCATGGCACAAAATGGATGCCTACCTCGGGATATGTCACTACTCCAACTTCAGCACGAACATATCACTCACGATTTATGGGAAGGACGGGAACAAGTTTGTATACCGAGAAGAGCTGGAGTTTGGATACTAAACAACCAAGACATAATTGATCCCCATGTGATAAATTTAATTCAACAGGCTGGATTCTGACACGCCTTGTATATTCCAGACATGAATGTGAACCACTTCCTCATCAATTCTTTATTAGAAAGGTGGAGATCAGAAACTCACACATTTCACTTGCCCCATAGAGAGACCACTGTGACACTAGAGGATGTAGTCGTCCTCCTTGGCCTACCGATAAACGGAGATGTGGTCACTGGTCCCACTACGGTTCAAGACATATTCTCCACCTTCCATGAACATTTAGGTGTCATTCCACCACCGACAATGATAAGAGGGAACTCAATTAGAGTATCTTGGTTAAACACTACTTTCCAACAGCTTCCACCGAATGCAAACAATGATGTTATTGCTCAATATGCGAGAGCGTACATTCTCACATTGATTAGAAGCATTTTAATGCCAGACAAGTCTGCAGTTAGGGTATATGTCATGTATCTACTTAGGCTAGTTGACTTGAATGTAGTCGGGATTTGGTTTGTCTATATCGTTGCCTAGATCATGGAATTCACCTACACCAAGAAAATATTGGTGGATGCATGATTTTGTTACAATGTTGGGCTTGGGAGAGGATTACTTCTATAGCCCCACAACTTCAACCTTTAAGTGATGAGGATGTGGCTAATGGGGATGGTTTCCCTGTCTGTAGAAGGTAAAAAGCTAACTTTTAAATTATTATTTTTTTCTTGTCATTTAACTAACTTGAAATTGCTACATTTTTTTAGGTGGATGAACGTAACGCATCGGATAAATCCAACTTCAATTTCAGTTACTGAATTTCGGTTGAGATTTGATCAAATACGTACAAGACAGGTAATACTTAAGGTAATTGAAAGCTTTTTGTTTTTTAACATTTCAAACTAATGTCTACAATTTTGTTTCAGTTCTTGTGGAAGTCTTACATTCAAAACGAAGTTAGTCGATTGATTGTGGTTGACATCCCTCCGGTGTCCAGAGCAACAGTCCCAATAATTTGCTTTGCGACAATAGAAATCCATTAGGCGGATAGGGTCATGCGTCAATTTGGTTTAAGACAAAACATTTCGCCTAACCCGGTTAACCTGGATCAAGTTCACAGGGATGACTTAAGGACGAAAAACGACAGAGATTGGGTAGCACATCATCACCAGTGGATTGCAATTTGGAATGATCGACAGAATCAGATCATTCAAGGTACATCGTTAAGCGGAAACGGCATTTGCGTGATCAAACACCGTATATGTAGTGGTACATAAACCACACTATCCGCTATATATCTCCATCGACAAAATCTTCCGACAATGAGGTTATTTATACTACAATGTTGTACATCTGTTTATCATACATACTTATTGATGGCAATAACCATGTTATTTATTTTATAGTACGATATGTCACAAGAACCTTCCCAACCTGCTTCACAACCCTACACTGGCCATGTTGAGTCTTCTCCAGATTTTATACGTCATTCCCAACCCTTTTTGGGACAGTCGCCTATGGGTCAAGGTCAAATTTTTGGACATTCACATCCTCAATTTGGAAACCCATCAAACACCTCATTCCAACACGTCCCTTCCTCATATGATTTCTTCTCGCATCAGTCAAGTTATGGTGCTGGTCCATCACATATGTTTGGCACCACAACCATGACACCACCATCTGCCTATTATCCAAGATCTCCATCATCAATGTCATTCTATCTTCCGCCAATGCCTTCCCAATCACCACAAATAACGGTTCACCATCTGCAAAATGTCCAAAGTCATCAAGATGAAGATGATGCTGATGATGATGATGAACCACAACAACAACAACCACCAAGACGACCCAACAGACCCAGAAGAAGACCAACATGTGGAACTGGAGGACATAGATGACTATTTTATTATTTTCTAGTAACCGAATTCTTGTATTTTATTTTTTAATCAATTTTAAAATATATTAATGTTTATTTTTTATTTCAATTTATTACCATTTATTGTTCCAAAAAGGAAACTTAAAATGAAGTTGTCATCTGCAAAGACAACTTCACCACTCACATATAAGAAATCAGCCTCCTGCCTGACGACTTTCGTTTTTTTTAAAAAAATGAAACCAGCATGATGGAGGACGACTTCACTTTCAATGTCGTCCTCCATCCTAGCGACTTAACCCAGTTTTGCAACAAAAAAAAATCAAGGACCCTTTTTTATAAATTCGAGTAAAAAGGGACCCAAATACAAAAAAAGTCGGATGTATACACTAGTTTCCTAAGAAATATTTTCTCATCCACCGTTCCTATGTAAGTGCATGCTCTACATGCACATTATAACCAACATGACACACGTAAAAGGGTCCACCGTAAGCACTGTCGCTCCTTGGGTTGAAATGCATTTTCCCTATCTTGGTCATACTTATCTAAAGCAAAATAATACATTAAAATGTAACATACAAATAGATTGTATGGAATAAATTTCCTGTTGTGAAAGAGTGTATTGCAAAAGAAAGGGATCTTTCTGCACTTGGCTCCTTGCAGATTAAAGATGCGTTGTGGTAGTTGGATTTGTTTGTGAACACTGCTCCTTGATTGTTGGCACACGAAATGATCTCTGCAAGCATCTCCTCCCTTTCCGGTGAAGATCTGCAGTTCCACAAACGCACCTTGCAACAAATTGCCTCGTGTAACCGATTTTACAACTGAGCTCCATGGATGTTGTTATCTTGTCGACGGTGGTTTCTCTATGGGGCGTGGAGGGTTGAACTTCAGTGGCAAGTTGCTCCTTTTTCAGCAGGGATCATGCAAAGCATACTTGAACATTGAATTCTTCCGCACGTTTTCAGTTACGAGTCATGGGCTTTTTAACCCTATCTGTCATCTATAAATAGGTGTTCCTACACTTCTCCATATTACACCTTTAATCTTTTCTTCTTCTTTTATTGTCATATGTTATTTGCTCTTTGAGAGTTGTTTTGTTAGTTCTAAGTACTTCGAAAATATCTTAGAAGTTCATGTGTATTTTAGGGAATTGGAGTAATAAACTGCGAATAAATTCTTACAACAACCTTAAAGATTTAATGGTTGACGACAACTCTACACCGAAAAATTTGAACCATGTCTTCGCAACACAAATTATCTTTGTGATACCTTTCTTGAACATTTCAAATATTAAAATTTTAACCGGAAAAAACTTCTAACACTGACATAAATGTGTGTATATTCTGTTAGACATGTATAAAGTCATTTTCACTCTTAGCACTTTCAAACCCAAGTCTAGTACTTCTCAAAAACAAATTGAAGATCGAATTCATGCGAATAAGGTATATATGGTCACATTTTCCTTAGTGCATTGTTTAAAGATTTTTTTTATGTGTACTACTCCTACAAGAAAGTGAAAGATATTTGAGATTCTCTAATTCTCAATACATTATTGAAGATGTCGTTAGGCAAGAGTTTGTTATCAGAAATTACTATAGTTGGAAGATGATAGAAGACAAGGATATCAAGATCTAGATTAATGAGTACCACAATCTACTTAAGGATATTAAAGTAGAGAACACAACCTAACCCAATAAATTTGTTTCAGAACTTTTGATTGAAAAACTTTTACAGACCTGTATAGACTACGAACAACAATTGAAACATAGAAACAAACAAATACATGGCAAACAAAGTAAGAAATGTGATATATGTGTAGAATCTAAAATAACAAAGAAAACATATCATTATGTAAAATGTCAAACTTCTAGGATTAATTCATACCAAAATTTGGATATTCTAGTAATATTGTTGATTCTTGTGATGTGCGACATGCTAAATTAGGGCATGTAAACTCTTCATATGTTATGAAATTGCAACAACTAAGATTAATTAAGATACATGACAAACAAAGTAAGAAATGTGATATATATATATATATATATATATATATATATATATATATATATATATGTAAAATCTAAGAAAACAAAGAAAACATGTCATCTTGTAAAATGTCAAACCGAACTTCTAGGTTCATATTGATCTTGCTGACTTAAAACAAATCATTTCTAGAAGTGGTAAAAATTATTTTGTAACATTCGTAGATTTACTCTAGATACACCAAAGTATACTTAATCAAACACATGGAAGAAACATTTGATGCTTTAACTTATAAGATGGAAATAGAAAATCAATTATATAGGAAAATTAAAAGAATTAGATCAAATAGAGATGATGAATATATTTTGTTTAATGATGATTGTATTAAGGTTAAATTACCCTTTTGGTCCCTCTATTTGTCATGAAATTTCATTTTGGTCCTCACGTTTTTTGTTGTCTCAATTTGGTCCTCATTTTCTTAAAAATGACTCAATTTGGTCCTCACCGTTAACTTTGACCAGACGGTGTTAAAGTCAATGTCACGTGTCAATTTCTGGTTTTTTTGAATTTTTTTAATATTTTTTGAATTTTTTTTTTGAATTTTTTTTTGACATGTGTCATTTCACCATTGTGCCACATGTCAAAGTGACTCAATTTGGTCCCTATATTTGTTTTTAGTTTCAATTTAGTCCCAATTTTTATAAAAATGAAGCAATATTGTTCCTCCTTAGATTGAGACTCAATTTAATCTTTGTATACAACTTATGATGATATTCTTAATAAAATTGACATTTTTATTAAATATTTATAGAAATATTTTTAAATAATTTTTTTTAGTTTTATTATTAAACAAAGTTAAACCCCAAACTTAATTTCAAAAATTAACAATTTTGTCATCATATATAAAGACATCAAGTGTATCATATTATACAAACTTGGTAAAGATTCAAAATCAAATAACTTGTCACACATAAATTTAGGAACTAAATTTCAAGTTTAAAACAAAATCAAAGTTTAATATTTTGTGTAGAATTTAAAGTTAATTTAAAATATTTATAGAAATATTTAATAAAAACGTTAATTTTAGTAAGAATATCACCATAAAATTTATAAAAAAATAAATTTAGTGTCAATTTGAGGAAGAACAATATTGCTTCATTTTTACAAAAATTGGGACTAAATTGAAACTAAAAACAAATATAGGGACCAAATTGAGTCACTTTGACACGTGGCACAACTATCAAGTGACACGTGTCAAAAAGAAAAAAGTTTTAAAAAAAATTAAAAACAAATAAAATAAATAAAATATTAAAAAAATAAATAAATAAACCTGAAATTGACACGTGGCGTTGACTTTAACACCGTCTGGTCAAAGTTAACAGTGAGGACCAAATTTAGTCATTTTTAAGAAAATAAGGACCAAATTGAGACAACGAAAAACGTGATGATCAAAATGAAATTTCATGACAAATAGAGGGACCAAAAGGGTAATTTAACCTTGTATTAATTAAGATATTATTCATGAAGTAAGCCCCACCCCATATCCCCTTGAATCTAATGGAGTTGCTAAGACTAAAATAAGATTCTTAAAGAAATGATGAATGTTATGCTTATTAGCTCCAGTGTTCTTGATAATCTTTGGGGAAAACACTTCTTATAACAATTTTTTTTATAATATAGGATACCAAATTAGAATACTAGTAAAACACCTTATGACTTATGGAAAGGTTATTAACCTAATCTTAAATGCTCAAGAGTGTGAAGGGCCTAGCTAAATTAATGTCACTCGATCCCAAGAAAAGAAAAATATATTCTAAAACTTTTTATTGTATATGGAACATAATGCTGCTTATAGGTTTCTTGTCCTTAAAAGTGATTTGAGTCAGCATAATACCATAGTGGAGACTAAAAATGTTGAGTTCTTTGAACAAGTTTTTTCTTTAAAGGGTAGCGATACATTTGAACAACTTATCGATATTGCTGGTGATTGCATGTGTGAGGATTTGATTTTAAAACTTATCTAGTTGAAAATGATCCAACAAGTTTTCAAGTTTCTACTAGTGCTCCTGATGCAAAACATTGGGATAAGACCATTAGGACTAAAATTTGACTTAATTAAGAAAAATAATACTTAGACCTTAATAAATTGCTTAAAGGAGAAAAACAAAATCCCATTAGTTGTAAGTGGATATTTAGGAAAAAGTACCACTTGATGGATCCATAGAGAAATATAAAGCAAGATTAATAATGAAAAGTTTTATTAAAAAATCCAACATAGATTACTTTGATACTTTTACCCCAATGACTAGGATTTCCTCTATTTGAGTGTTGTTGGCTTTAGCATTTGTTCATAAATTAGTTATTCATCAAAAGAATGTTAAAAAACCCTTTTTGAATGGTGAACTACAGGAGAAAATCCATATGACTTAACCTGAAGGGTGCATAGTTCCTGGTCAAGAGAACAAAGTATGTAAACTTTTAAAGTTCTTATATGGATTGAAGCAAGAACCAAAACAATGACATAAAAAACTTGATAGTGTTTTATTTTGTGATGATTTTTCAAATAACGATGTTGATAAATTCTGTACTCTAAATTTGAAAATGGTGAATTTGTCATTATATGTTTATATGTGAATGACATGCTAATTTTTGGTACATGCAATAATATAGTTTCTAGGTCTAAGTTTCAAATGAAAGACATGAGAGAAGCCGATGTGATTCTAGGAGTAAGAATCATAAGGATGTTAACTTATTGCCAAGTATACCAAATCGTTACAAATAGTAAAATGGAAGTCCAAATATCTTTTTCCTAAGGGATTTGCATTTGTTTGTCTAATTGGAATTACTTACTAATTTAGCGATTGTAAAGATCATTATTTGATTCAGTTTAAAAGAAAAATCATGTGAAATTAGACAACTACAAATTATAATGAGATTCGATAAAAAGCTTCATTAGGATTAGATTTCACAAACCAATTTGGTGCAACAAGAATGCATTATATTTCCATTCTACTTAACATTCACATGATAAGCATACTTGCCCTAATTCCTTAGAAACAAGTTCTAAATCTATATGTTAAATTACCAATTCCTTAGCAAGTGAACATACAATTTGCATTAAGAATAAATGTCTAGAATGACTAAAAGGTTAAGTCTATTCTTAGAACCAAAACTCTTGGGTGTTCTATCCATGTCTAAGTTTCATATCATCTTCCAATAATTTGATACTCACAAATAACATGATATTCCATCATAACTTTTAACAATCGAGATAGAACATTTGAATAACAAAAGGAGATTATATTGCACTGGGCGAGTTACACATAATGAGTTCATTACATCAAATCCTAGTGAAATGAGAGTTTAACTACTCCTACACATTTAATATACAAGTTGGACGAAATTATGGAGGAATTTTCAATCTGAATGCCCTAGAGTCGCCTTTGACCAATCTCCGGTTTCTCTGTGTTTTCACAACAAAAGAACCCCCTTTTTCATTTCATTCACGACATATTAACCACTTCTAGAATTTGTCTTCTCACGGAGTGAGCACACACTCTCGCTAAGCGAGAAACAACTTTTGTTTCACTTATAATTGTCCTGACTCGTTGAGTGAGACAACATACTCACTGGGGTGAGTGATAAGCTTGACCACTAAGCGAAGACTTTTATGGCTAAGCGAAGAATGGTTATGACACGGATCTGATAGGCAACTCTCAAATCATTTTCAAATGTCCATTCTCCTACGCAATAATCTCAAGAAAATAAATTATATCTAACTTAAAAGAAAACAGAAAAGTCTTACCTCTTTCCATGAGAAAAACAAATAACACACGAATGAATGCAAATATTAGAGTAAAATAAGCATGAATAATAAGTATTTATCACACTTATCAAAGGAAGACTTGTAGTATGTTACTAGGTTATTGCATTTAGCGAACTTTTCTAGGTTATACATTAATTATGTAGTATGTAGATTGAGTAGGTACACTCAATGTGCTAATTAGGAACATTGTAATGCACTTGCAAGACTCATGAAATATATAAGAGGTACAATGGAGTATGACACTATATATAGTGGATTTTATGTTGTACTAGATGGGTACAATGATGTAAACTAGATCTTTGATTTATAGAAGACAAAATCTACTAGTAGTTATATGTTTACCTTAAAGATTGTGCGATTACGCTTGACAAACAATTATTGCAAGATCAACAATGAAATTAGAGCTTGTTTCTCTTGAGATGGCGAGAAGTGAAGTTGAGTGGTTGAAAAACTTATTAGCAGACATTCCATTTGGAATGAAACCAACCTCATATGTATGGATGCATTATGATTGACAATTAGCAACAACTATAACTAAAAACAAAACTTACAATGGAAATAAAAAATATATATAATTGAAACATAATTCGATAAAACGACTATTAAATAGTGAAATAATTTCCATTGATTATGTTAAGTTAGAACGAAATTTGGTAGATCCTATAACGAAACCCGTAGGAAGAAATATGATTTTAGAAACATCAAGGGAAACGAGGCACGAGTCACTTGCAAACAAACAAGTGATAAAAAATCAATCTTTGTGATTAGAGATCCCATGAATAAGGTTCATACAGGTAAAAACAAGTCATTTCTTAGTTTTTTGCTAGCTCCAAAGTTGATTTTAAGTTAATTATGTTCACTCTTATGGTGTGTGAAATGATGGTGCAATTGGCTCTAGAAGGAGGGGTTAGAGGGGCAGGTGGGAGGGTTGGCGAGGGGAGTGAATAAAGCCACAAACTCTTTTCACACATCACAAAATTGAAAGAACTAGAAGTAAATAGATAAATAATAAACAATAGTACATGAGTACACAAACCTCTCTAGGTTATCTCGAGTACTCAAACCTCTCCAAGCTACACAAGTACACAAACCTTTGCAAGTTATTTCAAGTACACAAACATCTCTAGGTTACATGAGCACACAAACCTTTCTAGGTTATACTTTCTAATTCTCTCCCTAAGATTAAAAACTCTTAATAATGTAAGGAGAAACTCTTAAAATAAGAAAACACACCTAAAGCTCACAAGGGTAAACTTCACAAAGTGAATAATATAATAATAGCTTTTCACACATCCACTATTTACATAGACTAGACAATTTTTATAGTCGTTGAAAGCTTAGTCCTTTGTATCTCTTTCTTTCTTTTCCACTTGTTGTATGTTTTTTGTATTGTTATTTTGTTTTATTTTTTCGTACTTATTTGTTCAACTCCAATCCCTTTTTGTAGCTTTAGAACCAATGATTATTGAAGCTTTTCAAGTCGATTCGACATCAATGTGTATTAGCAATTTCACATTCAACTATTCATATGGAAAAAGTTTTGCAATGATTCCTATTGCCCAAAGATTTGACCTTTTGCTTAAATAAACCCAATGTTTTAACTTTTCTGGTGAATCTCCAAAAACCAAACATTTAGATATTTGGGTTGCGGGTTCCCTGTGCCAACAAAATTAACAAATCACGGTTAGGTTACAAAAAAGATGAAGATGAAGGTTTGGAAAAGGTGTGGGATACAATAAAAGAAAAATTACAAACCACCGTTGGAGTGGGCGTCGATGACAACAACAAAAATAGGTCTTCTCGTCGATGTCTTCTCTTAGTCGCCTCTATCTTCTCTCATCCAAAGAAAATGCTTCAATGTTCTTTCTATGAAACACTTTTCCTTTTTACCTCCAAAACTATCTACACATGCAAAAATAAATATCAGTCATGTCGAAACTAAGTCTAAAAATCATGTTGAAATATATTTTTGTTTTTTATATACATAAGTAAAGTGACCATAGTTAAAGCCATTTCAATTTTAAGATATAATTATTCAGAAACATTTTGATCGTTCTAGCTCGTTAGTTTCATTTAACAAATAAATTAAGCAAATCATAAATAATTAAAGTAATAAAACAATTAAGATGTTGACTATAAAACACGTTAGACAAGTTCTCATAATCTTCATGTATGATTTACTGATGGGTTGTCTTATCTATTCTAAAGCCAACTTGATACAGACAATTTAAAGTGCATAAATACATAAAAGTGGATAAAAAAATATATCAAAATATCATTTTCTATATTTAAAATCATGCAATACATTAAAGTATAAACATTGTACCCACATGATTTATTTTAACATCAGAAAGCACTTCAACAGAAACAATAGATAACGAATAAGGTCCTATAATTGTCTAATGTTTTGTTGACACTTGCTAAAAAATTTATCAATTTAAGAACCTTCGTCTACAAGACTAAACATGCTAGATTGTTTAAAAATATTTATTTTAAAAATCCAATTCCTAAAATTTTGAAAGACTTATTTCAAAATATTTATGCAACATATATGAAAGTCATCAGTCATTTTAAATTGAAAAATCCTGAAAGATCCCTTAATTTCAAATTAAAAAAATCTAGAAGCATTACACATAAATTAATTCGAATATGCTAACATATAAATAGTTAATTAGTCTAATATAATACTAGAAATAGAAAAATAGAAAATTTCAAATTTAAAAGAACTAAACAATTTTATTTTTATAAATAGTAAAATCAAAAGGACCGGTAAAAGATATTTAAACCTATATGCTCAACCCTTTGGTGCCCTTGGAATGGTGGTTGAAATTCTTCACAGATCTTGAAGCATAAAATAAATTTTGATCTAACTATCGGTGAAAATGCAAACAACTCTTTCCCTACTACCTATTTCTTTTATTAATCACCTATAGGCTCTCCACTTAATTACTTCCTGTTCAAAGTTGAGAAGATTTAAGGGGAAAGATAAGGGTATAATCGAGTATGTACTTAATGTGATACCCCTCTCTATTGCTTTTTTTTTCTTTCCTTCTAAAAACAGAAACACTCTCTCTTCTTTCTCATTCTCTCAATTTTCTCTGTAATCCAACCTTCTCCCACTCTCTCATTTTTGTGCTGCCATCTCACTGTTTCAGCCTTTCCATACTCAAACTCTGGAAGGACCAGCCAGCAGGACCCTCCGTAGTTCCTCCCTCAGCTTCCATCCTCCAAGGTAGGTTATATCTCCAAATTGAGCTCAATTCCAGTTAGAATCCACTAGGCACTCTTTGAATTATGGATTTGATCATGTTATTCTTCGTCTCCCCTGTCTTGATGATGGATTCTCCTAGGTTAAACGGAAGAATTCTGCTCTCTTGCTATCCATTGACTCCACCAATCTAGTTCTTGGAAAAAAGGTAAGGGAAGCTAACTTTTAGCTCAATTTGCGTAAGAGATGTGTTCTTGGGTGGTAGAATTGTATGTTTCTATGTTTAATTGGTGTTTGAAGTTGCCTGTGTGTGATTCTGAGTGTGGGATGAATCTGGACGAGGATGCATTCATAGAACAGATGAGAAATCCTGGTATTTTCGCCTAGGCGAACAGCTCTCGCCTGAGCGAAAATACCAGAAGATCACCTCTGTCACTGCACGAAATCTCGCCTAGGCGAGCTGGAGTCGCCTGAGCGAGATAACGTCTCGTCTAGGTGAGCCAGTTTAGCCTGAGCGAGAGTTCGCCCAGGATTTTTATTTTGCCACTGTAAGGCGTCTCGCCCAGGCGAGAGTAGCCCGCCTAAGCGAGACAACCTATCTAGCTTAGGCGAGACTCTCTAGCCTAAGCGAGATTCCCTGCAGAAATTGGCTCCTTTCACTGTTTTTGACTAATTGATGTTGTACTACTTGCATGAATTTGATAATGGCTAGTTCTGTATGAAATTCTTATGCATGATGGTCAGTGTGATGGAATTAAGTGTGATATTGGTATGAATGAGAACATGTTGGAGATAGGGTTTCAAGGGAAATCCTAAGGAATGTGGTTTTAGTGAATGTAAGGACATGAGGACTCAGATTGGTGGCATCCTGACGCTCCTAGTAACCATTAAGACTCAAGTAGAGTATGATGGATTACGTCGGGGGGAGTAGCAGGAGGTCCTGGTCTATGAATCTGATCCATCATAGAGGTGACACTAGTGCAGAATTCCCATTTTACCTCGCCTTATATGCCTCGGTTGACCAGAAACCGAAGCATATAATGGCGCGGTGGCATTTTTGTTATTAGAGTCAAGTTTTAGGCCTCGGTTCTCCAAATACCCGAAGCCAAAGAGGGGTATAGGCCCCGGTTCGCTCAAAACCGGTGCCAAAGAGGGGTATAGGCCTCGGTCCAATAGGACTCGAAGCCAAAAAGTTGCTGGAAGTCAGGGGTATAGGCCTTAGTCCAAGGAGACCCGGTGCCAAAAGGGGGTCAATGGCTTCGGTTCCTCTAACAACCGAAGCCATACTCTTTATTTAGGGTTCAAAATTCTTCCGCCCCGCACCACCAGTGCCTCTCTCTCTCCGTGAGCACGATCCTTCCCCAAAATCTTCCACAGGCTGTGATGAATGGCTTCTCGGAGTCGCGCATCCCCCTCCTCCGTTCCCTGGCTGTGGCATACTCCCTCTCCCCCATTGTCTCCTCCGTGCTTGTCCTCTAGGGAAATCCCTCCACAGCGTCAACTGTTCTCAACCAACTTGCCCGCAACCTCTCCCTCTCCCCTTCCTCCACGCCCATCTCGCTTCTCCCCCAACCCTTCGCCAGCCTCAACAACCGCTTTCTCCCCCGTCCTAGCCACATCTCCACCGACGCCGTTTTGATCTGCGATGACGACGTCGAGGTGGACTCAAAGTCGTTGGAATTCGCATTTCGCGTGTGGGAGAAAAACCCTAACAGGCTAGTGGGACTCTTCACGCAGTCCCATGACATCGATCTGAACCGGAGGGAGTGGGTCTACACGGTCCACAAAGTTCATGCTTCTGAGAGCCCATTACCTGTTCCTGTATACGTGCGTGGGTGGGGCTGGCATGGCGCGCGCGCGGGGGATCGTGGACGCGGTGCGGAACTGTGAGGATCGAAGGGGATTTCTGACCAGGTGGGTTTGCAGAGTACCTATGGCCTCGGTCCTAACTGACCCGAGGCAGAAAGCTTTGTATATGGCACCGGTTTCAAACCCGAGCCTTTTGGCCTTGCCCCAATATGCCTCGGTTCCAGACCCGAGGCAAAATGCGAAAAATAACCGGGCAGAAAGCCCTTACTGCACTGGTGTGATAGGATTTACCTTGAGAGTGGTTGGGTGAATACCCTTTGTGCCTAAAACTCTACAGAGTTTAGGAACCATCTCAAGTGCAAGTCACCAGGAGCTCCAATGCCACTTACATAATCCGGATATCGAGTCTAGAATGGTGTGTGTGTTATGGTTGGGATTAATTGGATGATTTTGATAGATTGTGTAATAAATCCTGTTTTCTGCCTTAGTATAAATTAAATTGCATGGTTTGCTCTTCGTTCAAGTTAGCTTACCCTTCTAGTTTCTATGGTGTGTTATGTGTGTCTTCTACATTTGCAATGATCATCCCTATTCAATGGCGTGAGCAGATAAAAGTGCAGGTGAGGATACACCTCTCCGGGACGTGAGATGATTATGTTAGACGTACCAGTTGTAGATGTAGCCTTTTCTTTTTGCTTAAGCTGATCGGGTGTTTTGTAACCCTTTAGAAATGTATGGGCTGTATATGTTGATCAGTGTATGTATGGTTATTTTTTAGGATGACTGTATTATATATTATATTGGCCTACGTCATCATCTGCTTCTGAATTATTAAAATTTAAATGTTTTGTTTAATAGTTTAAAAACTATGAAAACGGGATGTTACAATTTTGGTATCAGAGCAGTGATTCCTTTAGGATCTGTAGGTGTGACCTTGCTTAGTTTCTGTTGTGTGTTCCTCGTAACGTGTTTGGCATGGTTGTAGCACCTGTTGAATAATCTGATGGTTCCTTCTTTGTGTGATCAGAACTATGGCACCTAGACCTCCTCCACCTCCTGTTCCAAACCCAGATAATCCTCATTTGGTGGGAGTAATTGAGGCGATGATAGCAGCCATGCAACAGCAGAACGTTAACATGGTGAATCAACAGAATCTAGCCTTGCAACAGATGGAGTCTGCAAGACTAGCAGCAGAAGCGACTCAGCAGAGGCACTTGGAAGCCCTGCATCAGATAGGGGAAAACCGTTCAGCCGTTGGTTCTTCTCGAGCTTCACTACCACGAGTGCAAGAGTGGAGTTTGGAGGATTTTCTACAACACCATCCATCCCGCTTTGATGACAAAGTTAGCCCGGATGGAGCTGATCAGTGGATGCGGGACATGGAACGAATCTATGATGCTAAGAGGTGTCCTGCAGAGAACAGGCTGGCATACACTGAGTACCTTCTTGTTGGAGAGGTCGTGCATTGGTGGTCCATCATGAAGATGATGTTGGAGGACAACCATGAGACCATCACCTGGGAACTGTTTAAGAAGAAGTTCTATGCTGAGTTCTTCCCAGATAGTGTGAGGTATGCGAAGGAGGTTGAGTTCTTGCAGCTGATGCAAGGAGACATGTCAGTGTCGGAGTACGCTGAAAAGTTCAAACACTTGGGTAGATTCCACACCCTGAAGATGGCAGAAGACTGGCAGTGTAGAAAATTTGAGAATGGGTTGAGGGGTGACCTCAAGCTCATGGTGGCTCCGCTCTCTATCAAGGAATTCCCTACCTTGGTAAAGAAGGCAAGAGTGATGGAGAAGCTCAAGGCTGAAGTTGAAGCTCAGCAGAGGTCTCAACTGAAGGTGGGAGGGCCATCTGGGTCCACGAGCAAACATGACGACAGAAGGAAGTCATACTTTAGGCCTCAGCCCTAGGGGCCTAGGAGGTTCTCACATCAGCCCCAGAAGTGCCAGCCTTCTAGGCCACAGTGCTTCCACTATAGGGGGCCCCATCTGAGAAGTGCCTGCCCCCAGCTTTTTGATAGGAGGACATGCCATAGATGTGGCCAGGTGGGCCACTTCATCAGGGATTGCCCAGTTGACAGGAGCATAGTGCCGAGGCCTTCACCACAGCCTTAGTCACAGCCGTCGAGGGGAGGTGCGAGACCATAGGCGGCGGGTCGGGTGTACGCTGTCACTGGTGCTGAGGCAGCTGGATCAGGTAACCTCATCATCGGGTCTTGTGTGATAGTTGGTAGGAGCTTGCATGTTCTGTTTGATTCGGGAGCGACACATTCTTTTGTGTCGGAATCTAGAGTGGTGGAGTTGGGTCTTCCGGTGAAAAAGCTCTAGTATGACCTGGTTGTGTCCACACTTGCTTCTAGGTTGGTCAGAACCTCGACCGTGTGTGCTAGGTGCAAGATCGAGGTTGAGGGGCACGAGTACAGGGTAAATCTCATCTGTTTACCCTTGGTGAGACTAGATGTCATCTTGGGGATGGATTGGCTATCTGCCAATCACATTCTCATTGACTGCAACGAAAGGAAAGTGTTGTTTCCTAGCTTAGAAGATGAAGACCTGTTGGTGTCCTCACAGCAGGTGGACAAGGCAATAAAGGAAGGGTCTCAATGCTTCTTGATTCTGACTCAGTTATTCGTGGAGACTGAGATTGGACCCTTGGAGGCGCCTGTAGTGGGGGATTTCTCAGATGTGTTTCCTGAGGATGTGCCTGGCCTACCCCCTACTAGGGAGATAGAGTTCTCCATTGACCTGGTGCCAGGAGCAGGGCCAGTGTCCATAGCACCCTACAAAATGGCTCCTGCTGAGCTAGTGGAGTTGAAGAAACAAATTGAAGAGCTGCTAGAAAAACAGTTTATCAGGCCGAGTGTATCACCTTGGGAGCGCCGGTGTTACTGGTTAAAAAGAAGGACGGTAGTTCCAGACTCTGTGTGGATTACAAGCAGCTGAATAAGCTAACCATCAAGAACAAGTACCATCTGCCAAGAATTGACGACTTGATGGATCAGTTGCACGGTGCTGCAGTGTTCTCCAAGTTTGATCTGAGATCAGGATACCATCAGATTCGAGTCAAGTCTGATGATGTGTAGAAGACCGCTTTCAGGTCCAACTACGGACACTACGAGTATGTGGTGATGCCGTTTGGTGTGACTAACGCCCCCGCTTTGTTCATGGACTACATGAACCGAATCTTCAGGCCATTCCTGGATAAGTTCGTGGTGGTTTTCATAGATGACATCTTGATTTACTCATGGACCCAGAAGAACATGCGGAACATCTGAAGATAGTTCTAGGCATACTGAGGGAGAAGCAGTTGTATGCGAAGCGGTCAAAATGTGAGTTTTGGATGACTTCAGTTCAGTTCTTGGGGCACATGATCTCGGCTCAGGGCATATCAGTGGATCCATCTAAAGTAGAAGTTGTGCTAAACTGGGAACGCCCTAAGTCAGTGACTGAAATAAGGAGTTTTGTGGGGCTGGCAGGTTACTATAGGAGATTCATTGAAGGATTCTCCAGGATAACAGCACCCTTGACCCAGTTAACCCGCAAAGATCAACCTTTTGCTTGGACCGGTCGGTGTGAAGAGAGCTTCCTAAAGCTAAAGCAAAAGTTGACTAACGCTCCAGTGTTGGTGATTCCTGATACCGGTAAACCTTTTGAGGTTTACTGTGATGCCTCTCATCAGGAATTGGGATGTGTTCTGATGCAAGAACGGAGAGTGGTGGCCTACGCCTCATGACAGTTGAAGAATCATGAGAAGAACTACCCCACGCATGACTTGGAGTTAGCAGCAGTGGTGTTTGCACTAAAGATCTGGAGACACTATCTGTATGGTGCACAATTCCAGGTTTTCAGTGACCATAAGAGTTTGAAGTATCTATTTGACCAGAAAGAGTTAAACATGAGGCAGAGGAGATGGATGAAGTTCCTAAAAGACTTTGATTTTGAGTTGTTGTACCACCCGGGGAAGGCGAATGTGGTGGCTGACACCTTAAGCAGAAAGGCGGTTCACGCTTCTCACATGGTGGTCAGGGAGTTGGATTTGGTGGAAAAGTTTAGAGATATGCAGTTGCAGGTGGTGTTAGATGAGGGAGTCATTAGATGTAACCATCTCACGGTGTCTAATGATTTCCTTAATCTGATAAGAGAAGCAGTCGTCAGACCCCAAGCTACAGAGGACAGTAGAATTACTTGGTACTGAGAAGGCCAAGGATTTCTTGATGGGAGGTGATGGGGTACTAAGATTCAGAGACAGGGTTTGCATACTTGAAGATTTAGAGCTGAAAGGTATAATTCTTGAGGAAGGGCACAAGAGCCGTTTTAGCATGCACCTAAGCATGACTAAAATGTATCATGATCTGAAGGAATCGTTCTGGTGGTCGGGCATGAAGTAAGATGTTGCTCGATATGTATCGTCATGTTTAACCTGTCAGAAGGCTAAGATAGAGCACCAGAGACTAGGGGGGATGCTTCAGCAGCTCGAGATACCCGAGTGGAAGTGGGATAACATTGCTATGGACTTTGTTACCCATTTAGCTCGGACCGTGAGGAACCACGATGCTATATGGGTGATAGTGGACCGCCTCACCAAGAGTGCTCACTTCCTAGTAGTAAACTTGAGGATGTCTATGGCGAAGCTAACACAGTTGTATATCGGTGAGATCGTGAGGTTACATGGTCTGCCATCGAGTATAGTCTCTGATAGAGATCCATGATTCACCTCCCGCTTCTGGCAGACGCTGCAGGATGCTATGGGTAGCAGGTTGGCTATGAGCTCCGCTTATCACCCTCAGACCGATGGGCAGTCCGAGAGAACCATCCAGTCTCTTGAGGATCTCTTGCGGACGTGCGTGCTGGACCATCTGGGTGCGTGGGACGAGGTCTTGCCATTGGTGGAGTTTACGTACAACAACAGCTTTCACACCAGCATTGGCATGACACCTTATGAGGCCCTCTATGGCAGGAGATGTAGAACGCCATTATGCTGGTATCAGGACGGGGAATCAGTGGTGGTGGGACTAGAGCTTCTAAGGCAGACTACTGAGAAGGTCAAGCTCATACAAAAAAGAATGAAAGCATCTCAAAGTAGACAGAAATCATATGCGGATCAGAAGAGAGGACCTTTAGAGTTTGAACTAGGGGACCATGTTTTCTTGAGAATTACCCCGACTACTGGTGTGGGAAGAGCCATCCGTCAGAAGAAGTTGTCTCCTAGGTTCGTTGGTCCATACCAGATTCTGAGAAGAGTTGGACCAGTGGCGTATGAGATCGCCCTACCTCCTCCTCTGGCCAACCTCCACTTAGTGTTTCATGTTTCCCAGCTCAGAAAGTATGTGTCTGACCCTTCCCATATACTTGAGATGGAAGATCTGCAGATTAGGGAAGATCTTACGGTAGAGGTTCAACTCGTTGGTTTAGGAGATGTCCAGATGAGGCAGCTCAGAGGGAAGTCCATCAGATTAATCTAGGTCATTTGGGACAAGAGGACAGGTGATTCCACTTGCGAATTGGAAGAAGACGTGAGAAAGTCATATCCACACTTGTTCTTTGGTGAGTCTCAATTTTCGGGTCGAAAATTTTTGTTGTTAGAGAGAATGTGATACCCCTCTCTATTGCTTCTTTTTTCTTTCCTTCTAAAAACAGAAACACTCTCTCTTCTTTCTCATTCTCTCAATTTTCTCTGCAACCCAACCTTCTCCCACTCTCTCATTTCTGTGCTGCCATCTCACTGTTTCAGCCTTTCCATCCTCCCTCAGCTTCCATCCTCCTAGGTAAGTTATATCTCCAAATTGAGCTCAATTCCAGTTAGAATCCACTAGGCACTCTTTGAATTATGGATCTGATCATGTTATTCTTCGTCTCCCCTGTCTTGATGATGGATTCTCCTAGGTTAAACGGAAGAATTCTGCTCTCTTGCTATCCATTGACTCCACCAATCTAGTTCTTGGAAAAAAGGTAAGGGAAGCTAACTTTTAGCTCAATTTGCGTAAGAGATGTGTTCTTGGGTGGTAGAATTGTATGTTTCTATGTTTAATTGGTGTTTGAAGTTGCCTGTGTGTGATTCTGAGTGTGGGATGAATCTGGACGAGGATGCATTCATAGAACAGATGAGAAATCCTGGTATTTTCGCCTAGGCGAACAGCTCTCGCCTGAGCGAAAATACCAGAAGATCACCTCTGTCACTGCACGAAATCTCGCCTAGGCGAGCTGGAGTCGCCTGAGCGAGATAACGTCTCGTCTAGGTGAGCCAGTTTAGCCTGAGCGAGAGTTCGCCCAGGATTTTTATTTTGCCACTGTAAGGCGTCTCGCCCAGGCGAGAGTAGCCCGCCTAAGCGAGACAACCTATCTAGCTTAGGCGAGACTCTCTAGCCTAAGCGAGATTCCCTGCAGAAATTGGCTCCTTTCACTGTTTTTGACTAATTGATGTTGTACTACTTGCATGAATTTGATAATGGCTAGTTCTGTATGAAATTCTTATGCATGATGGTCAGTGTGATGGAATTAAGTGTGATATTGGTATGAATGAGAACATGTTGGAGATAGGGTTTCAAGGGAAATCCTAAGGAATGTGGTTTTAGTGAATGTAAGGACATGAGGACTCAGATTGGTGGCATCCTGACGCTCCTAGTAACCATTAAGACTCAAGTAGAGTATGATGGATTACGTCGGGGGGAGTAGCAGGAGGTCCTGGTCTATGAATCCGATCCATCATAGAGGTGATAGGATTTACCTTGAGAGTGATTGGGTGAATACCCCTTGTGCCTAAAATTCTGCAGAGTTTAGGAACCATCTCAAGTGCAAGTCACCAGGAGCTCCAATGCCACTTACATAATCTGAATATCGAGTCTAGAATGGTGTGTGTGTTATAGTTGGGATTAATTGGATGATTTTGATAGATTGTGTAATAAATCCTGTTTTCTGCCTTAGTATAAATTAAATTTCATGGTTTGCTCTTCGTTCAAGTTAGCTTATCCTTCTAGTTTTTATGGTGTGTTCTGTGTGTCTTCTACTTTTGCAATGATCGTCCCTATTAAATGGCGTGAGCAGATAAAAGTGCAAGTGAGGATACACCTCTCCGGGACGTGAGATGATTATGTTAGACGTACCAGTTGTAGATGTAGCCTTTTCTTTTTGCTTAAGCTGATCGGGTGTTTTGTAACCCTTTAGAAATGTATGGGTTGTATATGTTGATCAGTGTATGTATGGTTATTTTTAGGATGATTGTATTATATATTATACTGGCCTACGTCATCATCTGTTTCTGAATTATTAAAATTTAAATGTTTTGTTTAATAGTTTAAAAACTATGAAAACGGGATGTTACACTTAATGTTTTATTAAAATTCATGGTAATAATAAGATGAATAAATAAAAGAAAAAAATATTTAGGCACTATTTTAATATATTATTATTTTGAAATATGACTATTCTCTTTCTTTCTTTTTTTTCTCACTCCTCTTTCAATGTTTTGAACAGAAAATTTTAAAATCAAGAAATTCCAAATTGTAGAAGGTCAAATGATTTTGATTTAAATTTTGTGGATTTTAAATTTTTTTATAAATCAATTCAAAATTTATATTTCAAAATATGAGTTTAGATAGGTAATTTAGTTTTCTCTATAGAAAAAAAAATTAAAATATATATTTGAAAATTAAAATTTTAGTATCAAATATTAACTGATTTTAATTATTTAAGGCAAGAGACAATAAATATATGTAAGAAAGGAAAAATATGAAAAATTCAAAGTTTTTGTTAAATTATAAAACTGCCTATTTAAAAAATATATTTTAAAGTTAAATATGTTTTTAGTCTCTAAATTTGGATGCGAGATTGAAATTTGTTCTTCTTCAAAACTTTGATATATTTTGGTTTTCAAATTTGTAGTTCTCTTAAAAATAATGTAATTTTTTTTACGTCTTAACAGGACAATTTAAACTGATATTTAAGTTAAAATGTGTCAAATAATGTAAGCAACTCAAACACTCGTCCAAAACACCACTTGGCACGTTTAAAACAATTTAATGCAATTGGATTATAGAATTATATCCATTATTCTTTTAAAGCTTAAAGATCAAATCGTATCAAAATTTGATACATGAACAAATTCTAATTTCTAGATAAGATTTTAAGAACTAAAATCATATTTAATTTTATATTATATTATAAAACATTTTAAATTTTCAATTGAAATTTCTGATCAAAACATTCGGTTAATCTATACCTTTGTTTATGAAATGGACATTTTGCATGCTTAGTAGGGTTATGTTGATTGTATGACAACATTGAATTTTTGTTCTTTTCTACAAAACAGAATTTTATTTTATCATTGCATGCTGGTCACTTCAAAGAATGTAAAGTACTGTAAAGTTTATAAGAGACAAACATAGAAATTTTTTCCGTTGCACTACTTGTCAAACCAAAACTTCGCAGCTCAATTTAATCCATCGTGACATTTGAATATTGATAATAAAATTTGAAAATACATACTTTTTATACTTTTAATTTTGGTCTAATTTATTTCATTGGAGTAAGTTAAAAGATAGAGAAGTTATTTCATTGAACTAATATAGAAGTAAGTTAAAAAATAGATAAAAAGAAGAAAAACCTTTCAAAATTGAAAATAATAATATATTAATTAAAAAATTAATATTTTAATGATTTAAATAAAATTATTAAGTTGATTGTATAACATTTAATATATATCAAAATAAATTTCGACGTGATTGCTGACAAGATGACATGCTATAATTATTTATTTTTGTAAGTACTGAAGCATTTTTGAAAAAATGAATTTGTATCTAAGAAATTTTGTTCAATTGCAAGAAAATGATTTAATAATGAAAATTGAAAGTTTAATTTACAATTTAAATTAATAATTTTTAGTTAAAATTGTAAATATGTATTTAAAAATTTGAATATATTAGTAACTATTTTTCTAATATTGAAGTATCTAAAATGATATTTTGAAATAAATATTAGGTTAAAATATTTTGTTGGTCCTCGTTTTGGTTCATAAATCTCAAATTGGTCTTCGTATTTTTATTAATCTCAATTTCGTCCTTATTTTTGTAAATGTGTATTAAATCAACCCTTTCCGTTATCAGTTGGCAAATGGTGTTTATACGTGATGATGTGGCTGTAATGTGTATTCTTACGTGTCATTCAGTTGTGGTTTGGCACTGGAAACAATTGTTCTTGCTTTCTCTTTTAAGAAGAGATTATGTTCCCTTAACATTTGAAAGTAAGGGTTTGAAAGAGGATGCTGAAGCTTGTCCCCCATTTTGATTTGTTTACACTAATAAAGTCTCCCTCTCATTCTTGCTCGTCCTGCACTTGCAATGGTTAGGGAATGAAAAATTCTAACGTTTCTTCTCATGGGGTGTGGTGAGGAGGTTTGTTTCTTCTCACTTCCGACCATGCTCGATCTCACCTTCGACCACACTCACGACATTCACATTCCCTCACTTGCACTGACTTTCCCAATTGCAATCCCTAATTACTAATTTAGGGTTTCAATCACCATCCCTTTTTTAATTCTTAGTCCACGCACACAATTTCGAATACTGAAAATAATATACAAAGCTACGTCACAAATTCAAAACAAAGTTAATGTAAGGCCCAGATTTCCTACCCTAAAGCTTTAAGGGCTGCCCTTGAGCTATTGGGCCTTAGGGCTGACCCAAAAGATAAAGCCACCCGAATCTGACCTCATTCCACACTTTTCAGATTTCTGCTACCTTGGTGCTTAGAGCCGCAATCGCTCTCTCTCTGTTAGGGTTCCGCTGTGCTTTCAGTCCGCTTTCCGTTTGGCCCCATTCTTAGCTCACCTCCGAGTCCCCATTCTTAGCTCACCTCCGAGTCCGTTCCTAGAAGCTGTTCGTACTCCACAGTTTGGGTGTCGAGGTTTCCAGCTAGCTTGTCCAGGTACGGGAAGCTAGAACCTCTCTGTTAATGTGTTTGTAAACTGTTTTGCGGTATATTTTTATGATTCTTGAGGTGGTTGGTGTTGTTGTTGGTATGTACAAAATACGACTGTTACAGGCATGGTAGTGGCGGCAACTGTTAAACTCGCCCAAGCGAGCTTGTCTCGCCTAGGCGAGGTGAGTAGAGGCTTGCCCAGGCCTTCTCGCGCAAATGGTCGCCTAGGCGACTTGCTCAATTTCGAGCAAGCAAGCATCTGGCCCAGGCGAGGCGAGTCTCGCCTAAGCGAGAACGTGCGGAGGCCCCTGTTCCAGATTCGCGAACTCTCGCCTAGGCGGAGAGAACTCGCCTAAGCGAGAGACTCTCGCCGGGGCGAGGCTCCTCAGCCTGAGCGACGGATTGAGCGAGAATGCGTTCAGTTTGGAGTTTGCTTGTCTTTTGGTGGTTGAACTGTGCTTTATTGTTGTATGGACACTGGATGGTGAAAATATATTTGACTGTATGATGAATATGTTGTCGGCTCTAGCTTACCCTGTTTGTTGTACTCTTTCTTGCGATGATCATCAATTTGATTGATGGGAGCAGATGGGCGAGGTTCTCGTGGTCCGCAAGGAAATGGCGATTCCGCATCTTAGCCATCTGGGCTGGAGTTTATTTTACTTTTGTCATGGTTCTTTAGGGCTATGGCCCATGTATTGCTTTATGCTTTACTACTCTATTCTCATTTGTTAGACTTGTATCTGGTTTTCCGTTGGCATCGTGGTGTGCCCAGGTTGTAGGGGTTGTGTTAAGGACCCCAGGACTATGCTATAGTACTATCCTTGAGTGAAGTTTCCTTTAATTTCGCTTAATAATTAAATGTGACGTTACATTTATGGTATCAGAGCGGTCATTCTTTAGGTTTGTGGACTTGGATGTCCGCTTAGCTTTCTATGTGCCTTCTGAGTGTTCTTAGTTAAATTCTTGTCTTTATCCAGCCTAACCAAGTGATTTTTTGTGTGCTAGTGAGTTATGGCACCTCCTCGTAGGACTTCGCAATCGTCCCAGGGTGACGTGCCCGATATAGCCAAGACAATAAAGGCGATGGTGGCTGCCATGACGCAGCAAAGCACAGCAATGATGCAGTAGCATGAGGCATCAATGCAGCGACATGCGGCGTCGCTTGAGCAACAGCAGGTTGTGATGCAGCAGATGGAAACTGCACGAGTGGCTGCCGAGGATGCACATAGGCAGCATATGGAGGCCCTCCGCCAGTTGGAGGAGAACAGGGTGGCTGCCCCTATGTTCGACCCGGAGCCACGACCGCCAGTCAGGGAGTGGATTCTGCAGGACTTCCTGAAACACCATCCCGTGAAGTTCAATGGGAAGATGAGCCATGACACAGTAGACCAGTGGCTGAAGGATCTAGAAAGGATCTTTGATGCAAAAACATGTCCAGCAGAGAACAGGTTAGCTTTCACGGTGTACATGCTCACCGCTGAACACTGGTTGATCAGCGCAAAATCCATCATGGAGGAGAGAGGCGAGCCGGTGACGTGGGAGGCCTTAAGAGGGAAATTCCTCTCAGAATATTTCCCAGACAGTATTCGTTATGTCAAGGAGGTGGAATTCCTCCAACTGACCCAGGGAGGGAAGACGGTGACAGACTATGCTGAGAAGTTCAACCACCTCAGCCGCTTCTATACCTTGTCTCTCGATGAGGAGTGGAGATGCCGGAAATTTGAGAACGGCCTCAGGGGAGGTATTCTCTTGATGGTGGCACCCTTATCCATCAAGGATTTTGCTGCTCTGGTAGAGAAGGCTAGAGTAATGGAGAAGATGAAGAATGAGGTAGAGGGTCAGCGACCTCAACAGCCTCAGAGGATTGGTGGGCCATCTGGCTCCAAGCCCAGACATGACGAGTGGAGGAGACCATATGACAGATCTCCCCATCAACCTCAGGGGTCTAGGGGTCTTCCTCCCCAGCAAGGTCGAGTGCAGTGCTACATATGTGGGGGCCCTCATTTGAGGAGTGTCTGCCCACGTATGGAGGGTTATCGCCGGTGCAACAACTGTGGCAAGGAAGGCCACTTTGGGAAGGATTGCCTCAACCTTGCTAGGGCAGTGACACGCCCTCCAGTTCAGACTCCCCATCAGCATTAGAGGAGGGACAGAGGCAACAGGCCTCAGGCGACAGGCAGGGTATATGCTATGACAAGAGCAGAGGCGACTGGTTCAGGTAACTTGATTATGGGTTGTTGCATGATAGCTAGTGTGTCTTGCTGTGTATTGTATGATTCTGGAGCGACACACTCCTTTGTGTCAGATAGTTGTGTGAAACGTTTGGGTCTGCCAATATTCGAGCTACAGTGCGAGCTTGCGGTGTCTACTCCGGCGTCGGGAATGGTCACGACGTCGTCCTTGTGTGCTAGGTGTCCAGTGGAGGTGGAAGGACGCAGGTACAAGGTGAACTTAATCTGCCTGCCACTGCAAGACTTGGAAGTGATCCTAGGGATGGATTGGCTCTCTACCAATCGCATCCTTATAGACTGTCGGGAGAAGAGGTTGTTGTTTCCCGACTCAGAGGAGCTTGAGTTGGTGTCTCTTCAGGGGGTGAGAGAGATCCAGGGTGACGCGTAGTGCTTCATAATCTTCGGCCGTATGGAGGTGGGAGAGAGAGACCATCGGTTATACCTGTAGTACATGAGTTTGAAGACGTGTTTCCGGATGAAGTACCAGGGTTGCCTCCCAGTAGAGAAGTGGAGTTCTCTATTGACCTGGTACCAGGAACGAGCCCAGTGTCGATGGCTCCATATCCTATGACTCCGGCAGAATTAGTGGAACTCAAGAAACATATAGAAGAGCTGATGGAGAAACAGTTCATCCGACCCAGCACTTTGCCTTGGGGAGCACCTGTGTTATTGGTTAAGAAGAAGGATGGAAGTTCACGTCTGTGTGTGGACTACAGGCAATTAAACAAGATGACGATCAAGAACAAGTATCCGCTCCCGAGGATTGATGACTTGATGGATCAGTTGCATGGATCGTCAGTATTCTCGAAGATAGATCTGCGATCGGGTTACAACCAAATTTTGGTGAAGGCTGATGATGTGCAGAAGACGGCCTTCAGGTCCAGATACGGCCACTATGAGTATGTGGTTATGCCGTTTGGTGTGACCAATGCTCCGGCGGTGTTCATGGACTACATGAACAGGATCTTTCGGCCCTTCCTAGATAAGTTTGTCGTAGTCTTCATAGACGACATCCTTATCTATTTCAGGACTCAGGAGGATCATGCAGAACACCTGAGGTTGGTGCTTGGTGTCTTGAGGGAGAAATAGTTGTATGCCAAGTTATCCAAATGTGAATTCTGAATGGATGAAGTTCAATTTTTAGGGCATGTGATATCCGCCCAGGGGATTGTAGTGGACCCAGCGAAGGTCAATGCCGTGGTAAAGTGGGAAATTCCTAAGTTAGCCACAGAGATCATGAGCTTTGTGGGGTTGGTGGGCTACTATAGGAGATTTATAGAGGGATTCTCTAAGATAGTGGCACCCTTGACACTGCTTACTCGGAAGGACCAACCCTTCACTTGGACATATAAGTGCGAGGAAAGTTTCCAAGAGTTGAAGAAAAGATTGACTAGCGCTCCAATACTAGTGATCCCGGATGTCGGGAAACCGTTTGAGGTCTATTGTGACGCATCTCATCTTGGACTTGGTTATGTTTTGATGCAAGAAAAGAAGACGATGGCGTATGCTTCGAGACAGCTTAAGGTGCATGAACGTAACTACCCTACTCATGACTTGGAGTTGGCGGCGATAGTGTTTGCTTTGAAGATTTGGAGGCATTACCTTTATGGTGCTCAGTTTCGTGTGTTCAACGACCACAAAAGTTTAAAGTACTTGTTTGACCAGAAGGAGCTGAACATGAGGCAGAGGAGGTGGATGGAGTTCTTGAAAGATTATGACTTTGAGCTCTTGTATCATCGGGGAAGGCAAATGTGGTGACAGATGCTCTGAGTAGGAAGACTATACATACGACACATCTCATGATAAAAGAGGTAGAATTGTTGAAGTTCAGGGACATGAGGCTACAAGTGGAGTTGGGGTCCGAGTCCATTAGGTGTAGTACCCTTACTATATCTAGTGACTTCTTGAGCTTAGTGAGGGAGAGGCAGTTATTGGATGCCAGCCTGAACAGAGTCAGAGAACAGCTTGGGTCAGATGAGACTAGAGATTTCACTTTGGGTAATGATGATATCTTGAGGTTCCAGGGCAGGATCTGTGTACCCAATGATGTTGAGGTAAAGAAGTTAATTCTTGATGAAGAACATAAGAGTCGTCTTAGTCTGCATCCCGGCATGACTAAGATGTATCAGGTCCTCAAGGAAACTTTCTGGTGGCAAGGGATGAAGAGGGATGTGGCTCAGTTCATATCAACATGTTTAACTTGTCAGAAGGCGAAGGTGGAACACCAGAGGCCCGGTGGGGATCTACAGCCCTTGGAAATACCAGTGTGGAAATGGGACAGCATCTCCATGGATTTTGTAACCCATTTGCCATGGACTTTTAGAGGACCAAGAGTGCCCACTTCTTGGCGATGAACTTGAGAATGCCCATGGTCAAGTTGGCCCAGCTGTACGTTAAGGAGATCGTGAGGTTGCATGGAGTCCCTTCGAGCGTAGTTTCCGACAGAGACCCACACTTCACCTCCCGATTTTGGCAAACCTTACAGGAGGCCTTAGGGACCAAGTTGACTATGAGCTTAGCTTATCACCCTCAGACCGATGGCCAGTCTGAGAGGACGATTCAGTCATTAGAGGATTTGTTGAGGACTTGCATATTAGATCACCTGGGAGCTTAGGATGAGGTATTGCCTTTGATAGAGTTTACCTACAACAACAATTTTCATGCGAGCATTGGCATGGCGCCATACAAGGCTCTTTATGGCAGGAGGTGTAGGACTCCTCTTTGTTGGTATTAGGATGGAGAAGCGGTGTTGGTTGGAACAAAATTGTTAGAGCAGACCACCGAGAAGGTGATGATGGTGAGAGATAGGATGCAGGCTTCTCAGAGTAGACAGAAGGCCTATGCGGACCGTAGGAGGCCTTTAGAGTTTGCAGCGGGGGATCATGTATTCTTGAGGGTGACCCGAACCACGGGCGTGGGAAGGGCTCTCCGCTCAAGGAAGCTTTCGCCCAAGTTCCTTGGCCCCTATCAGATCACGAGGAGGATTGGATCGGTGGCTTACGAAATAGCCTTACCTCCGTAGTTGACAAACCTTCACCCAGTGTTCCACATCTCCCAGCTGAGGAAGTATGTGTTTGACCTGGCTCATGTGTTGGAAGTCGAGGATATACAGATCAGGGAAGATCTCATAGTGGAAGTACCACCTATCGCTTTAGAGGAAAGCAAGGTTGAAGAACGCCGAGGAAAAGCGGTCAACTTTGTTAAAGTCATATGGGATCAGAGGACAGGTGACTCGACTTGGGAGTTAGAGGAGGACATGAGGAAATCATACCCACACCTTTTTACCTAGTAAGTTTTCATTTTCGAGGTCAAAAATTTTTGTTGTCAGGAAGAATGTAAGGCCCAGATTTCCTGCTCTAAAGCTTTAAGGGCTGCCCTTGAGCTATTGGGCCTTAGGGCTGGCCCAAAAGATAAAGCCACCCGAGTCTGACCCAATTCCACACTTTTCAGATTTATGCTACCTTGGTGCTTAGAGCCGCAGCCGCTCTCTCTCTGTTAGGGTTCCGCTGTGCTTTCAGTCCGCTTTCCGTTTGGCCCCGTTCGTAGCTCACCTCTGAGTCCGTTCCTAGAAGTTGTTCGTACTCCACAGTTTGGGTGTCGAGGTTTCCAGCTAGCTTGTCCAGGTACGGGAAGCTAGAACCTCTCTGTTAATGTGTTTGTAAACTGTTTTGCGGTATATTTTTATGATTCTTGAGGTGGTTGGTGTTGTTGTTGGTATGTACAAAATACGACTGTTACAGGCATGGTAGTGGCGGCAACTGTTAAACTCGCCCAAGCGAGCTTGTCTCGCCTAGGCGAGGTGAGTAGAGGCTTGCCCAGGCCTTCTCGCGCAAATGGTCGCCTAGGCGACTTGCTCAATTTCGAGCAAGCAAGCATCTGGCCCAGGCGAGGCGAGTCTCGCCTAAGCGAGAACGTGCGGAGGCCCCTGTTCCAGATTCGCGAACTCTCACCTAGGCGGAGAGAACTCGCTTGAGCGAGAGACTCTCGCCTAGGCGAGGCTCCTCAGCCTGAGCGACGGATTGAGCGAGAATGCGTTCAGTTTGGAGTTTTCTTGTCTTTTGGTGGTTGAACTGTGCTTTATTGTACTATTATATGATGGCATGAGAGGGGAAATAAGTATGCATGTTGGGAGGAGATTATATGTGGGGGAATTGTGAGCTTGGCATGATTTCTACATAAATTGTATATGAGAAGTTGGATACATATGTATGTGCGTGTGGTCACAAACTTGGCATGAGCAACAATGAATCTTGATTTTTGGTAAACCTTTGGTATGGTTGGTATGAGGAGAAACACTTTACTCATGGTTGGGAATAACGAGTTGGTAATGATTCAACATATGAGAAATAGGGATTTGTTTATGGGTTTTGGTTTGAAATCTTATGTGCAACATATGTGTAAATTCTTGGCTGTTTATGTATGTTGGTCTGTGTCAGTGCATAATTCCTTGGGGTCTCTAGGTGAGACTTTCAGGGTTGCGCTTTAGTGGTCGGGACGTAATTCCATGGCCCCTGTTAGTGGGTGTCCATGGTGGTGCCCCATCTGTATAACTAGGTAAGGATTCAAGGTAAGGTTGCATCCTGACACTCTAAGGAGTCAGTTAGTCTCACCTCCTGTGGTGAGAGTAGTAGGAGGCCTGAAATTCATTAAGGGCTAACCTTGTGGTGAGGGAAAATTGATTTATTGTAACACTTGTAACACATAGCTCGGGATGAGCAGCTCATGGGTGAGCACAGGTATCCACCACAGGTGCAAGCATCCACTGAATCCGACCAGGTTATACGTATCCGGATGAGTCGAGTCGAGTTGTAGTGTATTGATTGAAAAGTCATAACATGCTTGGTTGTTGTATGGACATTGGATGGTGAAAATATATTTAATTGTATGATGAATATGTTGTCGGCTCTAGCTTACCCTATTTGTTGTATGGTTGTATTGTATGTGGCTACTCTTTCTCGCGATGATCATCAATTTGATTGATGGGAGCAGATGGGCGATTCCGCTGCTTAGCCATCTGGGCTAGAGTTTATTTTATTTTCGTCATGGTTCTTTAGGGCTATGGCCCATGTATTGCCTTATGCTTTACTACTCTATTCTCATTTGTTATACTTGTATCTAGTTTCTCGCTGACATTGTGGTGTGCCCAAGTTGTAGAGGTTGTGTTACCCCAGGACTATGCTACAGTACTATTCTTGTGTGACGTTTTCTTTAATTTCGTTTAATAATTAAATTGAACGTTACAGTTAACGTTAATAAATTTAACATTGTTAATAATTGGACCGATTTAATACACATTTATAAAAATGAGGACAAAATTGAGATCAGTAAAAATACAAGGACCAATTTGATATTTTTAAACCAAAACAAGGACCAACGGAGTATTTTAACCTAAATATTAAAAATACAAATATCATTCATCATTGAGATGATAGACATAATCTGTACATTCATACTAAAAAGCAGAGTGAAAAACAAGTGCAAAATAGATAAATAAATTCATAAATCTTTTATTAATAATAAAAACATCTATTAATCATTTAATTAATTTAATTTAATAGTTTATATAAAATTTACCAAACAAATAGTTTTAAGAAATTTAGTTCAGTTTAAACTTTTTATTTTTGGAAAATCAGTTCAAATGATGGACCAAGACATAGTTTTAGATACCCAAAAGTCAAATTCTCATAATGGAATTTGGGTAAATATTATCAATAGTAAACTAGGTAGGGATTATTCTTTCATGTGATGTATCATACAGTTAGTTGGAAACATGGTGATTCAACAGGATCATTAGGTAAAAGAAATCAATGAAAGAAACACTCAATCATTACAAAACTATAAGGGGTTGAAAATCTCTAAATGGCACATGACCCATGTTCTTGGTTGCTCAGCTGAGAACATGGCCAAGGGTTAACCTGATAAGCAGATCCATTCACATCAGAACACTTCCAATCAGGAGCTCTTTTCATACCATGGAAGTTGATAACAGACAAACAAACATCAGTGAAAGGGGAATTTTTGAGTCCATTTATCAGACCTGCTTGCTTAACCTTCACTCCCCAAACATTCCTTATTGTGATGCCTTTCACAAAAGGGAGTGCATTAGGATTATACTTGTCATCTGGATGCCCTCCTACCTCACCTGAGATCTTAATTCCTTGCCTTGCATTCTCAACATACACATGAGCCACTGTGATGTTCTTGATAAACCCTCCCCTGCCTTTGTTGGTCTTGATGTGGATACCTACTCCCATGTTGAAGAGGTTGATGCGTTCAGCTAGCACATTCTCCACCCCACCAGAGGTTTCACTGCCAATTGCAATGCCGGCGAATGGCGACGATCCGGTCAGCCGCCGGATGGTGATGCCGGAGCTAGGGCGACCGTAGGCAATGCCGTACTCATCCCATCCACTCTTCACTGCCACAAGATCATCTCCTGTGGATATGTACGAGTCCTCTATGCAGACATTTGAACTTGAATCTGCATAAATAAATTATGCAGATTAGAAAATACCTCATGGCAATCACAACATGACACTTGATGCTGCTGAATTTTTATTTCATGTACCATGAAAATATACAACATATATCTGAACAGGATGTACTTGTAAGATAAAAGCCACATTGGTAATTTCTCTGATAAAGGAAGAGCGCAGTACCAACAAATAAAACCTTAATGAGATCAGTTGCAATAGGATTTGACTATTTATTACAAGTTACAACTACTTCCCTATTTGCATAAGATGTGGCTTATTTAGAGGGAACTTACCTGGATCAATTCCATCAGTGTTAGGAGAGTCAGGAGGAGCCAAGATTGTGACATATCGAACCACAACATTGCTGCAAAGAAGGAACAGAGTTTGAGGTTATAGTTCATAAAAACATCTCTACCTCTTGATTTCCTTACTAGTTTGTTTCAAGCAACTTGTAATGAACAAAATGAAAATACTTTAAAAAGAAATTACTTCTGAATGCTCAATCATACTTGCAATAAACTGGATGTATATTCCAGAAGGGAGAATTCTTGAAAATCACATTTGAGATAAGAATATCTTGAGAATTTACAAATTCAACAAGGTTTGGTCTTGTATATTTAAGTGTTCTCTTCCTCCACATGTTCCACCACACATCTCCTTGCCCATCAATTGTCCCATTCTCACCTATGAAAAGATTGGGTAAGGCTCACATAAAGTTAGTTTGTCTATAAAAAACTGCACATGAAAGGGAGCATTCCCCCTTGATTTACTTTTGCAGAAAATGCTAAAGATTTGATACCCACCTGTGATCACCACATCAGTAAGTCCATCTCCATGCAGAAAACTGATATACCTTGCTCCAGGGAGCTCCCTCCCTCTTCCATAAGATGGTAAGGGTGCAATTAAAGGCCAACGCCCCGTCTCCTAAAAGAGGAAGAGCATTAAAGAGTGTGCTAGGGAAGACAAAGGAGAGATTTCTTAACAAGTTTCCTATCTATCATGTTTCCTTTCCTATCAAGAAAACAATAAATCGTGTTAGAAGGAATAATAGATGAGTTTTGATTTCCGCTGGACTTTGAGTATTCACGTCAATCATATTTCCACTGGACTTTGAGTATTCACCTCAATCATTTTCTAGGAGCGAAACATGAATTTATTACCTTACTACATACACATGCCAAATGAGTTTGATAGTTATAGTCACGGGCGGATCTGTGTGTACACCAGGGTGGTCATGTGCATCCGTGGTTTTCTTAAAATTATTACTAAATATCTTAAGCTACCCATTGATTTATGATAAACATATGTATAGTTAAAAGTGTATAAATATACTCCTTGACTTGTCCCCACTGACTTAGGATCTTAGATCTACCATTAGCTATAATTCAGTTATATAGATTTAAACCATGCATCTAATAGTGAATGTTCAAACAGTCACAAAGCTTTGGAACTGATACCATCAGTCAGGTACTATTTACTTTCGTTACTACTAATTTTCTCTTCTCTCTGTCCTAACTCTCTACGATTACAGTATCACCATTCCACTACTTAATTCAGTGCACATATTCGTTCCATTCAAGTTTATAACCATAAGCAAAAAATAAATATGAAGTATGTATTCTGATAACATGGTCCTTTCCATTCAGCATTGCAATGGACCCAAGAACATCTGAACAGTACTCAAATTAGTTATACATCAATTTACATGATACCCCTCATTTCACATTTTATTTTTTAAATAAATAAATCATACTTGAATTGCTCACTAAATAATCAAAGCAGACAACAGTAATGACTAATGGCCAAAGAACCAGCTGTCCAACAAAACCATTGTCACTTGTGTTGTGATTGCTTTAAATATCATGCACATGCATCTATGCAGACAAGGGACCCATCAATATTTTTCATCCATTCAGCATTAGGCCCACCATAATTTATATTCATATGAATTCCTAGTTTTAGGCAACACATTTTCTGTCTAAATACTCTATATTTTCATCCTTACATATTTCAGACAAGATAATCATAAAGACTTACAATTGATATCAATCCACAACACATCACTATATCAGACCCTTTACAATGTACAATGTTCCTCTCATCATTCACAAGTACAGAGTATTGACCCTTGATCTGATCTTATTTTATCTCATTAATTGTAAGTGACTTCTGTGGTGTTTCACATTCTACCATTCAATTTTTGGGACTTCCCTGAAATATGCTGGCATTTGCTGGCTTTCTGCATTGCAGGAACTATATAGTCTTTATCACTTTGGTTTTAGTGATAAGTAGGCTCTAGAGACTCCACTTTTTTATGTAGAAAAATCATAATACACCACAAATTGTAATAAATGGTAGTGTAATTTGTTTCTTCTTTTCACTAGTGTACATGTGATTTTGTCTGCTTCCAAGATGTACACCGACATAGTTAATCTCAATAAGATAATATATCAAGATTTCATAAATAATAATAATAATAATAATAATATTTTTATTTTAAGATAGTGGACCCTAATTTTGAATTTAGTGTTTGATTTAAATTTGTTATACAAGCTAAATTTGTCTCTAGGTTCACGTTATCTGATCTGTTCATAACTGGCATCTTTTTCTGTGATGGGAGACAACAAAGCAAAAAAAGACAACTGAAATTTACACAGCGAATTGCAATATTGAAAACAACCCACATTGTGGAAAAAGTTTAAAACGATTGAAGGATTCGATCTAATTTATAACAATATATAATAGAATATAGCTTTTTACATTTTATATTTATATCTCATCTTTAATTATATTTTAAAATTTTAATATTTTTAATTTTAAAAATAGTAAATGTTGTCAACTACTTCAAATAATCAAACACATTACTATTAATATAATTACATTTTTTTCCTCTCTTTCATGTAAATCTATGATCTATATTACTAAATTACAAATTACAAATCAAATATAAATAGTAATGATAATAATAATAATAATATATTTGTATTTAAAAAATAAAACTAAAATTAAGATAAATTTTAACCTTTAAATAATTAAAATAAGATGATATAATTAAAAATGCGTGATTTCTTCTGGTTTAAATAAAAAATTAATTCGAAAATGAGTTATATTATCAAATAATTGAAATGTTGTTTTATTAGACTACGTCATTCTCCCCCACTATCAAACAGTTTTAATACATAGGCGAGTTGAGTAGTTTTAGAAATAATTAATTTCTTATTAATTTTTAAACAAATTAAAGCATTAATGATGTTATTTCTTAAAATTAAATTTTGACCAAGCAGACACTTATTGTGTTTATAATATCTTAATTTCTAAAAGAATTATTTATTAAATCAGTCTTCAAAACAAAAAAATTACACATTAATGATTTAATAATTTACAAAAAAGAAAACATAGTAGCAAAGTTAACATCATTAATCTAAACAAAAAGGAAACGTATTACCAAATAATCAATAATTTTAAAATATATATTGTATAATATAACTAAATGATATTATAAAGTTGAGGAATGCTACGAACAAAGTACCAAATACATTTGTATAGGTTAAAATTCGAAAATTACAAAAGAATCTTTAAAAAACACTATGAAACCTACTAATTTTTTTAAAAATTAAATAAAGAAAATATGTTCACACAAGTCTACAAAATTTTAGAATATCTAATAAATTTCAATCAGAGAAGAACAATACATTCGAACATGTCTAAAAATATATATCCTCAACAATTCCTTACAAATTTAATATACATTATCTACTTCTCATAATCTTAAAATTCAGTAGACATAAACCCAAATTAAAAGAAAATCAAATAAAATAGTTCACGCAACAAATCACATATTCTCTAAAAATTCCACATGGAAATGTAATAAAATTAAGGAAAGAAGAAACGTAATTAAATAATAAATCTCTTAAAAATTTGAATAATTTGAATTAATTTTTATTAAAATAATTATTTTATTTTTATATTTTTCAATTTTTTGACAAGTGAAAAAGGTATGAATGTTATTTTGCATGGTCGTTATTTATATATTTTTACATTGAAAATAAAAAATAATAATTCAATTGAAATTTAAGTCTCTCATAAATAAAATAAGCATTTTTAATTAAATTCTTGTTAAAATATTTCGTTTTATTGAATATTCAAAATTTTAATATTTTTAATCAAGTTTCTGTTGTCAACCGGGGTGATCTGAGCATCTGGTTTTGCTATCTCAAATAAAATATTATGAAATTAAAAATAATAATAAAGTTTTAAAATTCTAATTATCTTTTATCACAAAACATTATTTCAAATTTTCACGAGGCTGTATTGATTTGATTTTAGTATTTTATTAATAATTAAATAACATATTTCTACAAAGATAATCAACCTTTCAAAATTTGACTTTCTTTGTATAAATGTATAATACTTTATTTAAATAAAAAAAATAAATTTATAACATTTTATTTAAGGCGGCAAAACCAAACGGTCAGATCATCCTAATTAAGAACAGGTATTTAATTAAAAATATACAAATATCTAGAATATTCAAACTTATAAAAATTTATATATTTTTACACGAAAAATAAAAAATAATAATTCAATTGAAATTTAAGTCTCTTATAAATAAAATAAGTATTTTTAACTAAATTATTGTTAAAAACTTTCGTTTTATTGAATATTCAAAATTTTAATATTTTTAATCAAGTTTCTGTTGTCAACCGGGGTGATCTGAGCATCTGGTTTTGCTATCTCAAATAAAATGTTATGAAATTAAAAAAATAATAAAGTTTTAAAATTCTAATTATCTTTATCACAAAACATAATTTCACATTTCACATCTTCATGTGACTGTATTGATTTCCTTTTAGTATTTAATCAATAATAAAATAACATATTTCTACAAAGATAATTAAATTTTCAAAATTTGACTTTCATTGTATAAATTTATAATATTTATTTAAAACAGTAAATAAATTTATAATGTTTCATTTAAGGCGGCAAAACCAAACGGTCAGATCACCCTAATTAAGAGCAGGTATTTAATTAAAAATATATAAAAATCTAGAATATTCAAACTTATGAAAATTTATTAACAAATCATTAAAAATACTATAATTTAATTTATGAGAAACTGAAAATTTAATTAATCTGATTTTCCATGTACAGTTGCGTAAGAAATAATATAAGAATGTCATTTTACACAAAAGAAAATAAATGACAAGAAAATTAAATGTAGTAAACAACTCAGTTGAAACGAAACGTATACAAAGTTTAAATCGAACTGACATGTTAAATAAAGTTCCAATTAAGATTACCAAATTCATGACAACTTAAAAGTTAACCAAGTAAAAAGAAAAAAAAAAAGTAAAGCAACCATAAAACCAGTCGTAAACATCGAAGTAAATGATTTTTGGTGTTATTTTTTCTAAAATGCATTTATTTTAATATATTTTTAAAATATTAAAATCAGTACATTTTTAGAGATAAAAACACAACACTGAAAAGAGACGAGAGAATCCAAATTCCAGAATTAACCTTACCTGGGGAAGACAAAAGAACGAACAGAAAATCCAAATTGAAGAGTTAACCTTACCTGTGTGGCTTTGATAACGGCACCGGCGGCGAGAAAAAGCGTCATGTGGCTAGTGAGGTTGAAGCTCTCCGTCAAGTACACACCTCGAGGCACGACCAGCTCCGTGCCGCCGGGCCTTCTCAGGTGCTCAATGCGGTACACAGCCTCGCGGAAGGCTTTTGTGTTCAGAGTGCGGCCGTCGCCAACGCCTCCGAAGTCGGTTATGGAGATTATGTCGGTGCGATTTCTGAACGGCACTAGGTTGGAACATGTCGGCGTTGAAAAGATGGAAGGGAGAGAAGAAGAGAAGAAAAGAAGGAAAGTGAGGGTGAGGAAGGGTGAGAGAAGCATGGTTGTTTGGGGATGGTGAGGTGAGGAATGGTTGTGGCAGTTTGCTCATACAAAGAGTGATGTGATGCCATTTATAAGGTTGTGATGTGTGAGAGAGAAAAGAATCTCTGTGTGAGTTGGAATGTTTTATTTTTATTTTTTTCTTGGATCTCGAAACAATAAAAAGGAAAGTTAAAGCTATTAAATTAGAGAAAACGGTCGTTTTGCTACATGCCAGTTTGCATTGAATAATATGTTTAATTTCATTAATTGATATTTATTTGGGAAATTAATTGATACAGTACAAAAATTAATAATTTATTTTGTAGAAAAATATTTTATTTCTAATTTTTATTTAATGCAATTAAGTTTTCTATTTTTTAAAGTATTAAATATATTTTTAGTACCTTATCTCTTATCTCTTAGTAAACATTGAAATCAATTTTTTTGTTAAAATTTTAGATAATTTAGTCTTCAATTTTGAAAATATATGAATTTAGACTTTTTAAACACATTTTGTTAACTTTATTTGATATTTTAAATGTATTTCATATTAATATTGAAGTGGAAATGTGTGAAAGGTGTAAATAATTTAAATGCTACCATGAAACAAGTTTTAAAGAGACTAAATTCACACATTTCTAAAGATGGAAGACTAAGTTAGGTCAAAGTTTCAAAGATGAACTAATTTCAATTTTCATTTAAAGTTAAAGGACCAAAAATATATATAAACCATTCCTACTAGATTGACGTTAATACTTTGTCATGTTGCATATGTGAGTTTTTAGTATTTTAATTTTTTCTTACTTTTTTGGTTTAATTACTCGGATGGTACCCACTTTGGTACATGTGTGTCAATCTGGTACCCGCTTTTAAAAAAAATGTCAATTGCATCCTAATTTTTGAAAAAGTGTTTCAATTAGGTCCCGTTAACGACGTGTCACGTGTTCGTTTATGGTTTTTTTTTTTTTTTTTTTTATTTTTTTAATTCTTTTAATTTTTTTTAATTTTTTGAAAAAAAAAATGCCACGTGTCAGGTTCTTGTGTGCGACATGTGGCATTGTCCACGTGTCTCTTAATCTTTTTTTTTCTCAATTAGATTTCTATTTTTCAAAATGTGATGCAATTCCTTTTGTTAGGATTGTACTAACAACATTAAAGATATGTCATCCATTTGTGATTTTTTTAATTTTTTTTCTCATTTTCTAAAAATTTTGTAAAATAAAATAAAATTTTTCACACATGAGGTGGTACTGACAATGTTACGAGTCATTATTTTAATTTCAATTTAGTATCTACATTTGTTATTTTGACTCAATTTAATCTCTATATTTGTTATTTTGAGAATGACATTTGACATTGAAACTGACGCGTGACACTACTACTTCCATTATCACATTGCACGACACTGACCTGACATATGGAAATTTTATTATTTTTTATAAAATTAAAAAAAAATACACGAACAGACACATGTTATATTTCTAAAATTGTTAGTACAATACTAACAAAAAGGGGCTAATTGCATCAAATTTTTAAAAGTAAGGATCTAATTGAACAAAAAAAAAAGTTGGAGGACAAATTTGATATTTTCTTACAAAAATAAGACTAAAGATATTATTGAATCTAAAAACTATTTACAATAAAGATACATAAAGAGATTTTCCTATTTTGTGTACACAATTCATATTCATATTTTACCCTTTATAATATTATTATTTACAATCTTTCTAAGAATAATCGCTATTTTAAAATTTGTTGAATAAAACTATCACAAATTGGCTCGTAGTTAGGTCATCAATATATTTTATTTTACTATTTTATCTTTTAATTTTTGTAAATATTATTTATTTTATTTTTATAACTCTTTTGTAATTGTTACTTTAGTGTACATAAATTTGCTCTTTAATAATATATTTTATTTTTAAATTTTTTAAATATTATTTTGAACTTAATTAATTTCTAATATAAAAATTATTTGATAATGTCTTACTTTTTTTATCACGAAAAAAATTAATATACATGTGTAAGCACATGTATTTTTACTATTGAATAATAATAAAAAAATTATTAATTTAAGAACTCTCATTTTATTAATTTTTGTTTAAACTATGTAGATAATTACTTTAATTAAACATGTTATGTAGTAATTATTATTTTTATTTATTAAAAAATTTAATGTTACTATATAATCAAACTTTAAAAAGTATTAATAATTTTAAAATTTAAAAGCAAAAATGAAGAAATAAAAGATTTCTTTCGCTGCTAATTATATATTAATTTTAATACATTTTTTTTTAATAAATAAATAGTTCAACTGTTAAAGACTAAACATGTAGTTATTACTTTAACCGTTAATAGAGTTCAGAAAAAAAAAATTAATGAAATTAAAATTTTTGCAATTAAGTATGCAATTTCTTTTGTTTATATTAAAAGTAAAAGGGATCACTAGTTGGTGCAATTTATGATGCACTGATATGATGCGTGAATCGGATACCACGTGTATCCAATATATTGATATATAGTTTGAAAATAATAGGATGTGATGTATGTTAAAAAGTGTGTAACAGTTTTTTAAAATATAGTAAATATATGATTGTTATTATATGAATCTAAATTAAAATCATGTGTATTAAATTTGTTAACATTAAAAATTATAAATTATTGTGATCATAAAAATACTACTACTTTGTAGATTAGATACTTCATTACTAAGTATTGGTAAAGTATCCCAGAATATTAAACACGAATACGTGTCAAACATAAATACATTACTTAAATTGAAATATCAGTGCATCATAGATTTATCATAGGTTGTAATCAATAAACTATTTGCTTTATTTATTTCAATGTAATATGTATTGATATTTCTTGTTTTATTATAATATATTTTTTCAATAATTACTATCTTAATTATTTCAATTTCGTTTGGACTTAATTAATATTTAAAATAATTAAAGGTTTGAATTTTTAGTTGTGTTTATTAAAAAAATATATTACTATTTTATTTAATACATACAAGTGATACTTATTAAATATTAAATACATGTCCAATTATTTTAAATATTAAATAAGTTAAAAAAATAACGAAATTAAACATATTGGACTAAGATAGTAATTGTTTTACAATATTAAAAATAAAATATATCTCTTCTACACCAGTCATTGACCTGATAAAAGTAACGTTGATAAATATAAAATAATATAAAAAAAATTAATTAAATAAGTTTCATTATAGAAATAAAATTTCTATTTTTAGAATAAAAGTTATATTATTATTGTAACACTCTAAAGACTAACTACCATTATACTACAAACTCACTCGATAGAGTTTGAACAACCCAAATATATTTCAAAATACAACTTTAGCATATATAAAATATATAAACATAAAAAAAAATCATATTTACAAAATATAATTCAAAATAAAAGACTATTCTTTTAGTGATGTTGCTCTTACACATGTTGTTCACGTACATAATATAATAGTAGCAAGTCATCACACAATCAAGACCTAGAAAATAAAATTTTAGGATGAAGGGTGTTTTTAAAATATTGAGACTCACTTATTTTAATATTAAAATGTTAAAATACAATAGGAGTTTTATAAAAAAGTTTCATTAATTAAGAATATACCATCTCTCTAAAAATAACCGATAGTTGACATTATCATGTTTTATTTTTTATTTTATTTTTTATTATTATTTTATTATTATCTTTTTAGATATTTTAGGTTTTATTTAATAAAATTGAAAAAGATAAGTATTTGATTTACATATTTAATATTTTGTAGATAATTGAAAATATCAAAGAAATTAAGAAGAATATCAATAAAATTTGATTATCAAAGTTAGTAGCAAGAGAAGATATTTATAAAGTTGGTTATTCTAGTACAAGATCAAGTTCAAAGCTGCAAGCCTAGTCCAATTCGAGCCACTTAGAGTCCTTTCACCCAACGAAGGTCCTTCCGGCCAACAAATTGTGTGTAACTCGCCAAGTGAGTGAAGTCACCCAACAAGATATGAGTTTCAAAAAATCTACAAATAAGAGGCTTGGCAGAGGTCATAATAGACAACCAGAGAGAAAAATAATACTTTTTGGGAGAAGGACATTGACCTAAAAGGAGAGAAGTAGAAACACAATTTGATGGCTGAAGACATTCAACTTCCTTATTACTATAGTATTCAGAGAATGTTTAGGAGTGACTTCCTCGTTTACAAAGGTTGGGTGTAATGTATTATTAATTCGTTGTAAATTCCACTATTCAATACAATTATTTTCCATCACTCTTGTGTTCTATTATTGTTTTAACTGCATATTCTAAATTGATTACATATGTGGGAGTACTTGCTGATTGAAAGATAGCTTGGAAAACCTGATTAGGATAGAACAACTAATACATTTCACATGCTAGACATAGATGTAGAACATTTAATTATTCATAACATTATAATCTTGATCACTAATGCGAAGTTATAATAAAAATTGCTACACATAAGATTTTTATTATTCAAGTTTAGACTTGTCGGTAAGACATTACAAGTTGTTACAAAAGGTGTGAATGTTGGAGAAGGAATTAGAAGTATATTGTTTCGTGTTTTTGCTTTAAATTGAATCCTGAAACCCAATCCCAATGAAGCTTTTATCATATATTTTCTTAATTTTTTTTTATTGTGTGATTTTTTATTGCTTTCTTAGCTTTAAACTTTTTCTCATTCATCAAAATGTTTCCTTGTTTAAAAATTCTTAACCTTCATTAGTACATAAACATAATTTTTCTTAAACCACATTGGTCTTTTGGGAAACGATACTTAGACTTTCCACTTTATTACTTATGCGATTTGATACACTTGCCAATCTCGTAACAACTACTTTTCTAGTGTTCTCTCACTTCTCTCTAAATTTTCTCACTCCTTATTCCTATATTTGAAGATTGGAGACTCCTAGATCGATCCTCATGGTGAGCTTTCAATTTTGTCCAATCAATTTCTTTGTATGAGTAAGTTGGTTTTTTGCCCCTTTTTTAGGTTCAATTTGTTCTTCTCTTGCATGTGGCTCTATCTTGCCTGCATGTGTCTTTAAAGTCATTTATATGATTCTCTATTAATCAATTATCCTTTTGGTTTGGTATGATCGTGTTTGTGTTATTCCTAGGTATACATAGAGTGTCCTATGAGTCTGAAGGTGGTTTGGTGTTCATAGAGTTGTTTAAGTAGTCTCAGATGTAAGGGAAGCTACTTTTTGTCACTTTTTGTGTTGAATTGTTCCATTGATTGGTTTTAATTGTGAAATTGTACTAGTATGATTTGAATTCATGAAATCGATAAGTTGAGTTGTGAATTGAGTAGTATAATACATGTTGCAAGTATAAGTTGTATAATGAAATTTCAGAATGTTATATGAATGGTACTGCAAATGTGATGAATTGAGCTGATGAATGTTGTCTAATTTTTAATTGATGTCTTTTGAATTCTGTATGTAGTATTGGTTTGGATTGGTATGGCTAGGAATAACATGAAATTGCTTATTTGCGTTTTATGCAAATTATGCAGACTTGTTGGACGAAGGTCTGCGTCGTTGGTGAGGATATTGACTTGGTGGTCGTTGGTGAGGATACTCTCGTTAAGCGATTCCAAAGTCAGAGATTCACTAACTTTGGTGTCATTGGGCACGACTGGACTTTGTTGGCCACGAATGGACTTTGCTGGATAATTTTGGTAATTAAATGCTTGTGAGCTCTAGTGGTATTTTAAATAGGCGACGTTTGGGCCCACTGGCTGATCTATTGTTAAAATTGTTCTAATGCTAGTGTTGCTAGGCGGATGGGCCTTCAGGCATTGCTCACTAAGCGAGGGGATGCTCTCGCTGAGTGGGATTAACAGAGTTATTCTTTCATTACTATGTAAATGATTTTCTATGTTGGATGTAAATCTTAGAAGTTACTACGTTAATTATCTGTGTGTGCGATTTATATGAAGATGATGAGTACTTCGGGATGGCAACGGGGTGAGGCGGGGACGTGTTTTGCTATCTCATGCTCATGCCTAGAGAAAAAATTCATCCACATCCCTATATCCAAACCCAACGGGTATCAAATTTTTGTTTCATTCCCCATCCCCACCAAGTAATGGGTATATACTTGTACTCGTACCCTACTCGCTTTCTTACTATTTCAATATCAATTAATTAATTTTTATAAAACAATAGACAATTACAGTAAATGAAACATAATATTATCAAATATTCAATATTAAAATGAAGGTTGTTTCTTCAATACTAATTATTTATAAAGAAATTATAATTATATAAATTTCAAATTAGAATACCAAATAAAATTTCATGAAAACCAAAACATTTATTAATTTTGCAAACTTTAATAAAATATAGTTAATAAAATATAAAAATATATTTTTTAAAATATGAAAAGAAAACAAATATTCAAATTAAAAAAAATAGTTTAAATGTCTATTTACTTCAATTTTTTAAATTCTACTAAAATTTATAATACATCACTTGATCAAAATTTCACAAAGAACAAAGATTAAACTAATAATAATAATAATAAAATTTTAACATAGATCTTCCATCTTTTGAATTTCAGTATATGTTATAGTAAATAATTTTTTTTTATTTACTATATGGCAATTACATTAAATTATTATGTTATAGTAAATAAAATTTATTTATACAATTATAGTTATAAAATTTCATGTATGATAATGAATTAGAAAATAAAAATAATTATATAAAAATAACAAAATAGTATTCTACAAGATAAAAATAAACAACAAAAAAAAATATTAAAAAAAGTTAGCAAATGTACATAAACAATTTGAGATACCATTGAATGAAATTGTAGAAAGGAAAACAAATGTATAATTAAGAGCATGATAAGATAAAATATATCTTAGAGATCTAAGAAAAATTTTCAAAAAATGTTTTAGCGAAACAAAAAGATTCTTCAAATGAAACAAAAACTAACAATAATAGAATAAAGAAGATAATTTGTTTATATTACATAGTAAATGAAAGGTTTATACTATTGACCACTTAAATTGAGAGTGCAAAACATTTTCATGTGAAAATAAAATATACCATAAATAAAATACTGAAAAGAAGTAGAAATATTTAAATGTGAGACATAAAAAATATTTAATTGACATACATCATTTGAAAATAACTGCATAAAAGTTGTGATACGATGAAAGATATCTTAGAAATGCAAATAAATTTCATGACAAACCGAATAATTAGAAGAAGTAAAATATAAAAAAATGTGTAGTATATATATATATATATGTATATATATACATATACATATATATATATATATGTGTGTATATATATGTATATATATGTATATATATATGTATATATATATATATATATGTGTGTATATATATGTATATATATGTATGTACATATATATATATATATATATATATATATGTATGTATATATATATATATATATATATATATATATATATATATATATATATATATATATATATATATATATATATATATATATATATATATATATATAAATAAAAGGCTACTTAATGGACTGTGAGTATTTTAATAATTTAAGTAGAGATGGGGCGAATATGTACATCCCTATGTCCAATTGAGAAATTCTATATTCCCCATGTCTATATCCATACCTAGTTAATGTGGGGATTTCCTATGAAAATGGGGAAAAGTTCGAGCAATATCCACGAGGGCAGATTTATTTATCATCCCTATGTGTACTGATCTAAGGTGGATCAGGCTTAAGTTCCTTTAGTGTGTGCATGGATACAAGGATTCAATATTGAAGGTTATCCTGATACTTTAATAATCATTTAGACTCATGTAGAAGAGGATAGGTTATATGGTAAGAGTACTAGGAGGTCCTAGTTTAGAAGATTTACCTTGGCCTAAGATGAGAATGGACTAACCTTGTGTGGTAGGGTGAAACCCATTGACAATGGCTCTATAGAGTAGTAGTGACCACTATAAGCGCAAAACTTGCCAAAGTTTAATATCAATGCATGGATTCAGATAATCGAGTCTTGTTTCAATCTTTATTTGTGATGTGCTTGTCATTATGAATGATTTGTATGTGATGTTAACTTTTGTGTTGTTCTATTCTATTTTGTGTTTGTTTTCTTCCTTTGCAATGATCACCTTAATTGGTGTGAGCAAATGAAGAAACAAGAGTTGATCCAACTTGGGATGTGTTAGATGCAACTATCTAGGTTTTAGGCTTGGCCTTGATTGTATAGAATCTTTTTCAAAGACTTTAAGTTTTCTTTTTTCTAGTTGTAGTTTCTTTGAGTTATACAAACCTTTTGTATATGTTTTTGTTGTTATGGTTATACTTCAGATAACTGTAATAACATTTTCTCAAGATGATGTATTACATGCTTTTGATTATCGATCATGTGATTCTTATTTTCATAGTATTACTCTATTACAATGGGATGTTACATTTTTGGTATTAGAGCTTGGTTAGTTCCTTAGAAGATTTGTAGATTTAGGAGCGTTTAGTTTGTGATGTGTGTTCTCTAGTAAGTCAAATTTTTGAGGTTGAATTTTGTTTTTGTTGGGAGAATGTAAAGACTTGGAAAATGGTATTTTTGGATGATAGTGTTTTTAAAATAATGACATTGATTATTTTAGTATTAAAATGCTAAAGTATAAATAGAAGTTTTATAAAAGACTCTTATTATTTAAAAACACACCATCTCTCTAGAAACCAGTTTTCTAAAGTTCTCTCAATTCTCTCTTAGCTTTTTCACTCCTTACTCCTACGTTGAAGATTAGAAACTGCTAGAGTGATCCTCACAACAAGCTCTTCAATTCTATTCGATCAGTTTCTCAGTCTGAGTAAGTTGGTTTTTGGCCCCTTTTCTAGGTTCAATATGTTCTTCTCTTGCATGTGGGTCTATCTCACCTCATGTGTCTTTAAAGTCGTCTATATGATTCTTTGTTGATCAGTGCTCCTGTTGGTATGATCCGATTGTGTTTTTGTTATTCATTAGTACATATAGAGCATCCTATGAGTCTGAAGTTGGTTTGGTGTTCTTAGAGTTGTTTAAGATGTCTCACAAGTAAGGGAGGCTAATTTTTGCCTCTTGATGTGTTGAATTATGCATTTAATTGGTTTTAATTGTGAAGGTTTACTGGTATGATTTTAATTCATGAAATTGATAAGTTGAGTTGAGAAATGGGTAGTATAATTCATGTTGCTAGTTTAAGTTGTATGATGAAATTTGGGAATGTTATTTGAATAGTATTGCAACTGTGATGAAATAAGTTGATGAGTTACTTCTACTTTCTTGAGTTACTACAAGATTAATATTAGGCAACTGGTTCATCCAGAAAACAATAATTATACACAATTGTGCAATAAAATGAAACAGTTCTATCATAACCTTTAAGTTTTCAAAATACATCAAAAGTGCTAAAATCCTTCAAAATAGGAACCAAGACTATTATATTACATCACACTATAAAACTATGTATATAACTCCCAAAGATTTTCAAAATACAATCCTCAACCTACTGGCTAGCATTACCACCACCTACATTCTCATCTATTTATGCCATAGAAGTGATCATTGCAAAATAGACACAACAACTAAACACAAAATGAGGGTAAACTAATGATAATTTAGCCTTTCATATATAATTATTATATAAAGATGAATTTTAATCAACCAAATAAATCATCACATAAGCTATCATAAGGCATGTTCTCAATCATTCACAAAGATATGACTAGACTTGATTATCCAAATTTATGCATCTACTCGGACTATAGAAGCTTTGCTTTGTCATGTAAATGAAATCCTCAATGTTACATTTCTAGTAGTGGTACTTGGTTCTCTCTCACGACTAAGTGAGTTGCTTATTGCTAAAGAGAAATGGGATCCACGATCCTAAGACCAACTATAAGGACCTCATTCCCTCTTCACCACCTTGACTCATTCCTCTACATGAGTCAATGAGTCTCATAGAGTATAGAGATAACTTCTAAAGAGTGCCCATAGTCAATGCATAATACTAACAACCCTAAAAGATGTGTACCTCTCCCTAAGGAACAAAATCTCAAACTAACATAATTGTCAACCAATTCTCATTATTCCACTTCAATTCCTTTACCTCATACTTATAATATTATCTCAATTTCAGTATAATACAACTACTTATCCATAATTTAATGATGAAGGATTATCTTGTTTCCTTTTAAGATTATGAATATGGTGAAGAGTTGTTTAAGGAAAACTCAAGGAAATCCCCACTGGACATTAAGATAGCAAGCTATCTAGATGTGAAGGTTCCTTTCCAAGAGTTCAATAAGAGAAGAGATAGTTTAAGGTGCTTAGAAACGAAAATAGAAAGAACATAACCAAAAACAAAAATGCATTGAAAGAAGAAGAACAAAAAAAATGGAAGAGAAGATAGTAGTGGTGATGGAAGTGGAGCACACCACTCATAGAGGGGGCAAAGCCAAACCAAGCTCTAGAGATGAGTGTATGATGCCGCCACTTACATAGCAAGGCAAGAGTTTTTCCTCTCCTTGGGAGGAGGGATAGCTCACAAAAAAAGAGGTTGAAAACACGAGTGTTTAGATTCAAAGTATTCAACCCTTTTACATGTCCAGGAGCACCCCTTATATAGAAGAGTTTAAGGGCCTCTAAGAAAATAAAAGATACCTAAGGATGGTGTGTGCAAGGCTAATTTCGTTCTAGCACAAAAGGAGACAAAGAATGTGTCTCATATGTCTCCAAAAAGTGGCCAAAGTGTGCTAAAAACAAAGGAGACCAAAAGTACATAGGTAAACTTGTTTTATGCCTTTTACTTTATGCTTTATGCCTTTGCTTTACTCTCTCCTCCACATCATTTATGCTCCCCAATCACCATGCACCACATAACATTGCTTTCTTACTCTTAATTAACCTACAAAGCAAATAAACATAGATTAGCATGTTGGCTTAAGTCAAGTCAACTATAGTCAACAAGTCAAACCTAGTCAAAGGTCAACAAGTCAACTAAAGTTGA